>Ga0307968_1000526_pt1 | contig 27523 bp, 25 predicted proteins | sample OrgLakmetagen650_FD_201834 | JGI IMG/M metagenome (GOLD analysis project Ga0307968, IMG submission 201834) | Saline water microbial communities from Organic Lake, Antarctica - #650 | ecosystem: Environmental > Aquatic > Non-marine Saline and Alkaline > Saline | place: Antarctica: Organic Lake...
CCATTTCTTTGGGCTTTTTGCTCATCCTCTGCCACACAACTTGCTTCCTGCAACAACAGGCACTGGCAGCCTGCGTGTGGGAGCTGAGCTGCTGTCCACGCACTACAAGCCATCTCTTTGGGCTTTTCGCTCATCCTCTGCCACACAACTTGCTTTCTGCAACGACAGGCACTGGCAGCCTGCGTGTGGGAGCTGAGCTGCTGTCCACACACTACAAGCCATCTCTTTGGGCTTTTCGCTCATCCTCTGCCACACAACTTGCTTCCTGCAACAACAGGCACTGGCAGCCTGCGTGTGGGAGCTGAGCTGCTGTCCACGCACTACAAGCCATCTCTTTAGGCTTTTCGCTCATCCTCTGCCACACAACTTGCTTTCTGCAACGACAGGCACTGGCAGCCTGCGTGTGGGAGCTGAGCTGCTGTCCACGCACTACAAGCCATCTCTTTGGGCTTTTCGCTCATCCTCTGCCACACAACTTGCTTTCTGCAACGACAGGCACCGGCAGCCTGCGTGTGGGAGCTGAGCTGCTGTCCACACACTACAAGCCATCTCTTTGGGCTTTTCGCTCATCCTCTGCCACACAACTTGCTTCCTGCAACGACAGGCACTGGCAGCCTGCGTGTGGGAGCTGAGCTGCTGTCCACGCACTACAAGCCCTCTCGCGTGGTGCTCATTCCAAAGCCCTCATGGCCCACACACAGAAACATATTCATCAAGGCCGGCATGAAGGTGTGTGTGTGTGGGTGTGGATGTGGGTGTGGGTGTGGGCGTGTCCTTGTATGCGTGTGTGTGTGTGTGTGTGTGTGTTTGTGCACGTGTATGCATGCGCGCGTGTGTATAAATGTGTGGGTGTGTGTGGGTGAGGATGTGTGTGTCATTGTGCGCTGTTGATATGCTGTAGTTGAAGCTCACCAGTCTTCTGACAAGGCTGCCATTGTTCTGCATACCATTATTTTTGGCATTGACCAACTTGCTCTGACAGTCAAGTGCAACACACACACAAACACATGTTGCACACACACATACACACACTCACGTACACACAGACACGCGGACACTTACACATGACACACACACACACACACACACGCACACACGCACACACACATACACATTAAAAAGATTTTACCCTCATGTACACACAGGTTCAGGAATACCGTTACTTTGAGCCTGCTTCGCGTGGGCTGGACTTCCAGGTGTGTGTGCGTGTACGTTTGCGTGTACGTGCGTGCGTGTGTGCGTGTGTGTGTGTTTGTTTGTGTGTGTGCGTGCGTGTGTGTGTTTGTTTGTGTGCGTGTGTGTGTGTGTGTTTGTATGTGTGTACGTGTGTGCGTGCCACGTGACAGTGCATGGACCGTGATCGTAAATCTAAATGGTGGCAGGAAAGCAATAGGTTGATCGTGCAGGTGGCAGACTTTAGTGCTTATGAGCTATGGCCAAAACCATGTACAGACTTTAATGCTTATGAGCTATGGCCAAAACCATGTACAGACTTTAGTGCTTATGAGCTATGGCCAAAGCCATGTACGTACGATGCACGACAAAGCTTGTCCTTGATACAAATTGTCCTTGCATGATGCGCGTGCGCAGCATGCTGACATGGCAATAACGCTGAGAGCTGCCTGACCTACAAATGTTACAGATGCTACAGATTACTGTCATCATGCTACAAACGTTACAGATGCTACAGATTACTTTCATCATGCTACTAGCATGAAGCTACAGATGTTGCAGATGCTACAGATTACTGTCATCATGCTACAAACGTTACAGATGCCACAGATTACTTTCATCATGCTACTAGCATGAAGCTACAGATGTTGCAGACGCTACAGATTACTGTCATCATGCTACAAACGTTACAGATGCCACAGATTACTTTCATCATGCTACTAGCATGAAGCTACAGATGTTGCAGATGCTACAGATTACTGTCATCATGCTACAAACGTTACAGATGCCACAGATTACTTTCATCATGCTACTAGCATCAAGCTACAGATGTTACAGATTAAGCCATCAGTCAAGAAGTGTGTGAAGTGCGTCTGCTAGGCTGTATGTGTAATCAATGTTAAAATGTGCTGTCTGACCTGCAGGAGCTGTAGTGGTGCAGCACGCCAATTTGACGTCGTCAATAGATAATAACTCATATCATTGTCAATTATAAACTCGTATGTGCTTGTCTTAAACTGACTTGAACAGTTTCGAGCTGAAGCCTTGTGGCGCTGACAACCGCTTTAAAAACCGGCAATGATCAACGTTCATGTGCTTGCGTACAGGTTCTGACATGGCTGACCTCAACAGTGCCAAGCCAGACACGGCAATTGCTTTGTACGATTACTTTGCGATTACTTTGCGATTACTTTGCGATTACTTTGAAAAGCCAGCAATCATCAGGCTACATGTGCTGTTTGTGTACAGGGTCTCATGGCTGACCTCAACAGTGCTGAGCCAGACACGGCGGTTGCTTTGTACAATTAGTTTGAAAAGCCAGCAATCATCAGGATATATGTGCTGTTTGTGTACAGGGTCTCATGGCTGATCTCAACAGTGCCGAGCCAGGCGCGGTGGTGGTGCTGCACGCATGTGCTCACAACCCAACAGGCGTGGATCCTACGCCAGATCAGTGGAGGTGAGATGTGCGGCGGAGATGTGGGGTGTGGGGAGAGAGATGTGAGATGTGCGGAGAGAGATGTGGGGTGTGGGGAGAGATGTGAGATGTGTGGCGGAGATGTGAGATGTGGGATGCGGCGGAGATGTGGTGTGTGTGTGGAGATCCTACGCCAGATCAGTGGAGGTGAGATGTGCGGCGGAGATGTGGGGTGTGGGGAGAGAGATGTGGGGTGTGGGGAGAGAGATGTGAGATGTGCGGCGGAGATGTGGGATGTGGGGTGCGGCGGAGATGTGGTGTGTGTGGAGATTCTACGCCAGATCAGTGGAGGTGAAATGTGCTGCGTAGGCCTGCGCAGAGGCATACCACTGGTCTGATCTGATCTGATCTGATCTAATCTGATCTGAGAGACCTCGACCACTGATCTGGTCTGACCACGGGTTCGACCTCTTCTTGAGGCTGTCTTTAGAAATTAGTAGTAATGTGGGTGTATTGGGTGTAGATGAATATGTATGTGTGTGTGCGTGTGTGTGTGTGTGTGTAGTTAGGAGTGTTGGTGAGGATGTGGAAGCCGTATATACCTATCACTAAGCAGGTTTCCTTGTCTGACCATTTCTCTTGAGTCCTCCAAGGTGCATATTTGTCCCAACATCTGATATAACTATAGGTTGTTTATCACAAACACACTTATTTTCACGCAGCATTTTGTACCACACATATTAGAGGTAGTACATCGTTCCACACACAGCTTGACAGGATGTTTGTACCGCACTTTCACGCAGCATTTTGTACCACACATATTAGAGGTAGTACATCGTTCCGCACACAGCTTGACACGATGTTTGTACCGCACTTTCACGCAGCATTTTGTACCACACATGTTAGAGGTAGTACATTGTTCCACACACAGCTTGACACAATGTGTGTACCGCACTTTCGCGCAGCATGTTGTACCACACATATTAGAGGTAGTACATCGTTCCACACACAGCTTGACAACGTTTATACCGCACTCATACGCAGCATTTTGCACCACACATGTTAGAGGTAGTACATCGTTTCACACACAACTTGACACAATGTTTATACCGCATTCATATTTTAAGGCAACACTAGATGTCACACACGTTTTTACGGGATCTGTTTACACTAGGGCCATCCTGGGTGTCGTCCAAAGCCGCTGCCTACTTCCTTTCTTTGACAGCGCTTACCAGGTATGTTATGACTTGGTCCACGTGCTTGGTGTGTTGCAAATTAGTTACAGTGTTATGATTTATTATTCGTGCTTGTTATGATTTATTATTCGTGCTTGTTATGATTTATTCCTCGTGCTTGGTGTGTTGCAAGTTAGTTATAGTATCATGATTTATCCTCGTGCTTGGTGTGTTGCAATTGACATACATTTGGTAATCTCCCTGCCAAAATGCCATACATACGCTGTATATATATGGTTCTGGCCTATATCAATATGGTGCATTACTGCCTGCAATGTATTAACGTACCGGCCAATCTGAAACCCAAGCACGCTTATGTGCCCTTACGCACGCTGTTGTCTTGGCAACCTATTACGCTCGTCATGGATCAAATGGCGCATCACCACCTGCAATGTACTGATGGACTGGCTACCTAACACACAAGCACACTTATGTACGCTCATGTATGCTTTTGTCTTGGCAACCTATTACGCTCGTCATGGATCAAATAATGCATCACCACCTGCAATGTATTAATGTACTGGCTACCTAACACACAAGCACACTTACGTACGCTCATGTATGCTTTTGTCTTGGCAACCTATTACGCTCGTCATGGATCAATTACAGATTTATTAGTGCAGCTGTCGATCTTTTCGATTGATTTATCTGTTGGGACCTATAGGTTGAGCAGCCATGCCAGGCTGGAGGCCTTTGTAATCCAAACTAAACTAAACTATGGATAAAATGGCGCATCACCACCTGCAATGTACTGATGGACTGGCTACCTAACACACAAGCACACTTACGTACGCTTATGTACGCTTTTGTCTTGGCAACCTATTACGCTCGTCATGGATCACATGGCGCATCACCACCTGCAATGTATTAACATACTGGCTACCTAACACACAAGCACACTTACGTACGCTCATGTACGCTTTTGTCTTGGCAACCTATTACGCTCGTCATTGATCACATGGCGCATCACCACCTGCAATGTACTGATGGACTGGCTACCTAAGTCATAAGTACGCTTATGCACGCTTTTGTATTGGCTATTGGCTGCCTATAACGCTCGTCTTGGCGCACCACTCCCAGGGATTTGCAAGTGGAGACCTTAATGCAGATGCCGCCTCACTCCGCATGTTTGTAAACGCCACCATGCCTGATGGCGGCCCACAGGTGTGCGTGCGTGTGTGTGTGTGTATGTGTTTGTGTTTGTGTTTGCGGGTTTGTGTGTGCACGTGTGTGTGCGTCTGTGTGCGCGTGTGTGTGTATGTATGTATGTGTGCGTGTGTGTGTGCATGCGAGTGTGTGTGTGCGTGTGTGTGAGTGTGTGTGCGCGCTGACATGTGAGTGTGCGCATGTGTACCGGCTCTTAGTTACAAAATCCCTATATTTGCCTTTTATTTGCCATACACCTTTATGGCACCCCAAAGCAACTTACGTCTGTTGATCATAATATCTTTACATACATCTTATTATATCTTGTTATTATTATTATTATTATTATTTGTTCCTTCATTGCCATCTCATTTGTAGCTCACCCCTCTGCTGATAAAACTTGAAGATCGTCCTGATCCTTAGCCATATTTTTGGGCTGCTTGTTGCTTACTCACCCCTGTGCAATTACTGGTGAAACTTGAAGCTGCTTTTGTGTGTTGCATTTAATGGTGAAACTTGAAGCTGCTTGTGCGTGTTGCATTTGCGATGCGGTAGAGTGTGCTCAAGTGGGCCTTTTTGTCCTTCAATTTAGCCACAGATCTGAACTCCTTGTTGCTTACCTCTGTGCGTTTGCTAATATAAAACTGCTGAGTACTCTACAGTATGCAGAAGCACTCGAGTTCTTGGAGGCGAGTGCAACCGAATGTTATTTGCAACTGTCTTGCCACAGCTTGCGCTGTGGAATACCATTTTTTTACACTTGGTCCTTAGTCTGCGTTCAGCCTTATTTTTTCCTGTTGCTGCTTTTTACACTTGGTTCTTAGTCCGCGTTCAGCCTTATTTTTTCCTGTTGCTCCTTTTTACGCTTGGTCCTTAGTCCGTGTTTAGCCTTATTTTTCCCTGCTGCTGCTTTTTACACTTGATCCTTAGTCCGCGTCTAGCCTTATATTTTCCTGTTGCTGCTTCCTTTCCTCTTGACTTCAGCTTCTTACGGTTGCAGGTATGGGTGTCAACGGCCCAGCTGCTAACTTCCTTGTCCTCTTCTAAGGGAGGGTCTTCACTTTTATAGCCAGTTCAGTGTTCAGTGAAAACTGAGATCAGTTTTCTGTGGGGAGCTTTCTCTCTCTTCAGTTATTTGGCAGAGTTCTTGGATGGATGGTTCGCCAATGTGTAGTTCCTAAGGCTGGCCAGAACCGTACATTTGTACGTATATACAGTGTACATACGGTATCTTTAGCAGGGAAATCACCATAGATACAGTCACATATAGTGTGTATATACGGTTCTGGCCAACCCTAGTAATTCCCCCTCCAACATTCGTTGGTACCGAGCCGGAATAGAACTGAGGCTTGACCGTTTCGTTACCAATAAGCCTGGGCTCATCGTTGCTTGCGCACCTCTGTACATTTGCTAGTGAAACTTGAAGCGGGTCCTTTACCTGAGACCTGGGTTTATTGTTGCTTGCCTCTGCGCATTTGTCAAAAACAAGTGTGCATTTGTCAATAAAAGTTATGTGCATTTGTCAATGAAAATAAGAGTCTCAACCGTTTTGGTAGCCACAACCCTGGGCTTCTTGCTGCTTACGCACCTCTGTGCATTTGTCACTAAAATTGTGCATTTGTCAATAAAAGTTATGTGCATTTGTCAATAAAAATAAGAGCCTTAACCGTTTTGGTAGCCACAGCCCTGGGCTTTTTGCTGCTTACGCACTTCTGTGCATTTGTCAAAAACAAATGTGCATTTGTCAATAAAAGTTATGTGCATTTGTCAATAAAAATAAGAGGCTTAACCGTTTCGGTAGCCTCAGCCCTGGGTGGCTAAAAAGTAAGTGCTCCCACCCACCCTCTCAGTTTCATCTGTCTGTCTGGTCCAGGAGTGTTTCCTGCCGCAGGTTTTTGCTAAAAACAGCGACCTATGCTCCCACCCACCTTCTCATTTCCATCTATCTGTCTGGTCCAGGAGTTTTTCCTGCCACACTTCCATGTGCCACAAACAGCGACCTATGCTGTCTCCCACCTCATTTTTCATCTATCCGTCTGGTCCAGGAGTTTTTCCTGCAACACTGCTATATGCCAAAGACACACACACACACACACACAAGACACACACACAAGACACACACAAGACACACACACAAGACACACACAAGACACACACAAGACACACACAAGACACACACAAGACACACACAAGACACACACAAGACACACACACGACACAGACAAGACACACACACAAGACACACGCAAGACACAGACAAGACACACACACGACACACACAAGACACACACAAGACACACACAAGACACACACACACAAGACACACACAAGACTAGGGTTGGCCAGAAACGTATACATACACCGTATATAACCGTATATTTGATGATTTCCCTGCCAAGAATACCGTATATATACCGTATATATATGGTCCTGGCCATCCCTACACAAGACACACACAAGACACAGACCTGTACTGTCACCAACCTTTTTTTTATTTTTGTCTGCCTGTCTCAACCAGGAGCTCATCCTGGCACAGTCTTTTGCCAAAAACATGGGTCTGTACGGCGAGCGTGTCGGAGCGCTGTCCATCATCTGCAAGTGAGTTGCCGTGTGTGTGTGTGTGTGTGTGTGTGTGTGTGTGTGTGTGTGTCGGAGCGCTGTCCACCATCTGCAAGTGAGTTGCCGTGTGTGTGTGTGTGTGTGTGTGTCGGAGCGCTGTCCACCATCTGCAAGTGAGTTGCCGTGTGTGTGTTTGTGTGTGTGTGTCGGAGTGCTGTCCACCATCTGCAAGTGAGTTGCCGTGTGTGTGTGTGTCGCAGCGCTGTCCACCATATGCGAGTGAGTTGCCGTGTGTGTGTGTGTCGGAGCGTTGTCCACTATCTGCAAGTGAGTTGGTGTGTGTGTGTATGTGTGTGTGTGTGTCTGAGCGCTGTCCACCATCTGCAAGTGAGTTGCCATGTGTGTGTGTTTTGTGTCTGTGTGTGATTAGATTTATATATAATTCTGGCCGATCTGACTCCATCTTTAATGCTTACATGGATGCAGGAATGCTGAGGTGTCCAAGAAAGTGGACGGTCAGCTGCGGCTCGTGATTCGTCCGATGTACTCCAACCCCCCTAGGCACGGTGCAGAGATTGCTGCCAAGGTTATGGGTGAGTGTTTGTGGTCTGGATTTTAAAAGTATGCGTGTGTTGCTTTTGTGTGTGCGTGTGTGCTGCCAAGGTTATGGGTGAGTGTCTGTGATGTGGATTATAAAAGTGTGTGTGCGTGTGTTGTGTCTGTGTTTGTGTGCGTTTGTTACCTTGGATGCATCTGCCCTCACTTATCCTAGTTGACCCTAGTTGACCCTGTATGAAGCTTTGTTGCATGACGGCAAGCTTGCAGGCAACATACACAACTACATTATTTTCACTCATATATGTGCACTCGTTTTGTACAGGTGACCCTGCGCTCTTTGCTGAGTGGTGCCAAGAGCTTGCAGGCATGGCAGGTCGCATTAAAGCCATGCGCAGCACGCTGACTCAAGCTTTGAGGCAGGCACGCGTTCCTGGAGACTGGTGGGTGCTTTGCGGTTTTATATATGGATGGATGGATGGATGGATGGATGGATGGATGGATGGATGGATACCTCTAAATAAATTACATGCATACTGACCCTTGCACGCTCTGAGGCAGGCAGGCGAGCGTACCTCCCCCGCCCAAGGAGACCCCTACTCTAATATCTGTTTTACGAGCAAATGTATGGTCAGCAAAACTGTAAGAAATGCAAAACTGATGTCGTCGTGTTACCTTGAAACCTGTCGAAATAATTTTTAATAGTTTGCAGCGTAATTGCAGGCAGACGGCATTGAGGCACTTCCAGCTCTGACGTTTTTGTGCAATTTGGTGCAATTTGGTGCGGTCCATACCCCTCTTGCCCCTTTTTGTTGTAACTCTCTGCCACTTTCATCTCTCCATTCTCCATTCTCCATTCTCCATCCTCTATTCTCCATTCTCCATTCTCCATCCTCCATCCTCCATCCTCCATCCTCCATCCTCCATCCTCCATCCTCCATCCTCCATCCTCCATCCTCCATCCTCCATCCTCCATCCTCCATCCTCCATCCTCCATTCTCCATTCTCCATTCTCCATTCCAACCTCCTGCCTACCATTTATCTGATGCGTGCAGGTCCTTCATCGAGCGGCAGATCGGGATGTTCACTTTCACAGGTGCGTTTTAGGAATAGGTCGATGCCTTTACTTTAGATTTCAGGCACTGCCTTCCGCTCAGATGCGCATTCGTTTGAGCCCAGAAGTCGCAGGCGGGAAACAGGACTAAGAGGTGTCAAAACATCAGCAACCATTTGCGCCTCTCCTCCCCTTACTATTTCTGAATAACTACGGGTAACCATTGTCTTATTGCTGCAAAAGTGCGCGCCTTGGTGGAGCACAAGTGATTCTCGTACGAAAATGTATAACCACCCATGCAGGCTTGACCCGCCCCCAGTGCGAGCGCCTGACCGCCAAGCATCACGTGTATCTCACCATCTCACCATAGTACGAAAATGTATAACCACCCATGCAGGCTTGACCCGCCCCCAGTGCGAGCGTCTGACCGCCAAGCATCACGTGTATCTCACCATGGATGGCCGCATCTCGATGGCCGGCCTGAACGCACGCGGCGCAGAGTACCTAGCAGCTGCCATTGCCGACGTCGTGGCTAATGCATGAGTGGTTATACATTTTGACGTGCTCTGGTGAGATTTTGACGAGCACTGGCAAGACCCTCAGCACGCATGTGTATGATGGCCTTCCTGTGTATATTGCAGCTGCCGTTCCGGTGTCATGGCCTGCGAGTCTGATCTCACTGTGAGCTTGCGTATGTATTTGCCTTGCCGTGTAGCTTGCTGCATTTTCTGGTGTCGAGATTAGTGTACAGGTGCACACGCACAGTTTCTGAGAGTAAGCACCTTGCTGTGCTCTCTCATCCTAGGACTGCGTGCATACACAATATAAAGCACCCTTGCTACCTTTAGTTTGTATGTGTGTAGCTTTTAAAAGCAAGCTTCTGTAGGCTTGCTGGCTTCTTTTGCGACTGCCTGTGATATTTGCTGCGTTGTCCCTGATTGTGAACGACTCATAGGTCCAGCTTTGTCTCTGTATTCATCTACTCTTATTCCGATCTTTGTACTTGTATTGCTGTGTCTGTGCCGGCAGCAAAGGTGCTCGTCATCTTTTGGTTTTGACAGTAGCATATCCTAGATGCATCTCTCGAATACATTAGGCAGGCCATTGCTTTGTAATGCAATATTGCTTTATTTGCTACAGAATGGACCTTTATTTTTTCCTTAGATGCGCATTGGCTTCTTGAATTTGTATTTTGGCGGCTGAATGGGGATGTACATATACACAGGCACACAAATGGTGTCTAACTTGCAATTTAAATGTTATGCTCTTTGATTTGCGCTTTGTTTAGAAGTAAGCTACTTTTACTAGCAAAAAGACATCTAGCTCATTTGCTCATCTGTGTAAAAAGTGCCTTGTACATTTTCCTTATGCAATTTACCGTTTTAAATAGGAACTTCCTACTATACGGACAAATAGGAACGAAAGAAAAAAGGGTGCTCTTTGCATCGACACAAGCTGACTAAAAGAAGACTGAGAGAAGACATGTAATACCAAAAGCAAGAAGCCCTCGACAGCTGAAAGCCTCAGTAGGCTTTTGAATTAGGCGAAGATATCATTGTAAGCGAAGGCAAGAATAGTGCCCACACTTTGCCTGAAATTGCAGTAGGGTGCGTGTTTTAGGGCTTGTGCACATGGAGATTATTTACACCTGTACTCTATGCTTGTGCTGGTTGCTAGCATATGCCTTATAAGTTTGCATGGGCTGAGACCAGTTCCGCCTCTTTTCAAACTATTACAATTTGGCCAAGACCAACAGCCCAACTTTTTAGGCCATCTCCTTCGTAAATCCCTTTGCAATTTTATTAGTATGACCGAATTGCTAAAGGTCCTTGCCATCTAATTGATTTTGTACTAAAACTGGGTTGTCCTTATGACTAATTCAAAGTAAAGGGTGGCAAAATGCAGTAGAGCAGCCAAAAATTTCCTGATCGCGTTTTTTTATGGACAGGCTTTTAAACAAATGTCTAATATTTTTCACATTGTTTTACATACACAGTCGCGAGTTTTGATAGATGGCTTTATCTGTAAATTATATAACACAGGTTTTGACAGAAAGAAATGATTGCTCTGTAGCAAATGTACTTTCTACATTTCTAGTTCCGCTATAGCTCAAATGTTTTTGTGAAGAAAGTCTTGCTCTTGTTGTATCCTTTTCCTTTATTGATGCAGGGAGTGTTTTTCTGCCTGCGTAGTTTTTTTCTTCTTTTCTTTCTTGTTGTAAATGGAACTAACCTGGTACTGCCTTAGCAATGCCTGAAAAACCAGTATTGGCTATAGTGCAGATATAGAAAATTCTTGCAAAACACCCGCACGCATGAGCAACCTCAAGCGTACGTGACCTTAATGCAATTATTCAGCAGGGAAAGGACAGAGATAACTAATATGCTATGGGTGAAACACAAAAAATGATGTTGTATGCTGCAAAAGAAAAGACAGCAAAGCGCCCTACAGACATGATACGAAATAGACTGCATTGTGTCTGTCTGCACCTGCCAAAAGAATGCACCTGCCAAAAGAAGAAAAGAGTGCGTGGATATAAAACACTGCAACCTTATTCACTGAAAAAGAGAAGCATAGAAAGCTCATAGCTAAAAAACAAAGCAGGCTGATCCCTACATCAAACTATCAAACAAAGAAATTCAAGCCTGTGATTTGGTATAGGGAAAAAGCAGGAACTGATCTCTAATTAGGAAAAGGTTTGGCAAGAAAAAATAAAAATATGCGTGCACTGCAGGAAGATAGAGGCACTTAGATAAGACCTTAAATCACAGCAAACGACGAGGAGGCCAGCATGATGTGTTTTCACAGTTTACCTTCGGACCATAGTGCAACATTATGACAGGCAATTAGTCAGAGAAAATATCCTTCAAGTCTCCTGCAAGGGAACAACAACCTGCACCTACACTGTGTTGGTAGTACCAATACAGCCAGCATGAACCTAGAGGGATGAGGCGGAGCAGGTAGCAGTTCTGAGGCCTGTGACCCTAGCACAATCTCTCACAAACTATGAGGCCATCTATGAGGCCACAATCTATGAGGTCTGTGGCTCTAGCGATCAGCAGTTACGAGGCCTGTGACTCTAGGAAAATATGAGGCCTTTTCAATCAAGACTCGAGCAGCACTTGTGAGGCCTGTAACTCTAGCAACTTATGAGGCCTTTTCAATCAAAGCTCGATCAGCACTTATGAGGCCTGTGACTCCAGCACAATCTTTACAGCGCTTGAATGCAAGGGAGCTCATTTTTCTTTCATCCATACATCGAGCCACTATGGGCCACCCAGTGGTAAATCCATCCCCTCAACACACTCAGCTCTTGCTCATTCTATGCCCATGACCTCCACGCAGAGACGTACGATGCAATCAGAGAGATAAAAAGATGTAGAGGGAAGTTCTTTGCCAGCATCTATTCACTCTAACTCTGTCTAAAGATCACGCTTAAATTTGAATGCACATACCAAGCTTTTGACATCAGCGTTTGCCCATTTCCTGCATCTGTGCAGTCACATGTTGACTCTTGCATGACAGGAGGCACATCCATTTCACGAAAGTCTGTGCTCAATCGTACTTCACTGCCTTATTTGCAGATTGATTCATCAAGTGCATGAAAGTGTGACGGTTTTTGACGTCCAAGCCCATGCCGACCAGCAGACTCACAACATTCACTGCCAACGAACGAGGGAAGGGGTGAGAAAGCCCCACTTGCGTGTACAGCATTGTGATGCAGATGGTGGCAACTGTGCGCTCCACTAGCAGCGCACGCAGCTGGACCTGTGTGTGGCGTTGTGTGTGTGAGTTTATGTGTGAATGTGTGTGTGTGTGTATGTGTGTGTGTGTGTGAATAGTGAGTATACGTGTGTGTGTGTATGTGTGTGTGTGTGTGTATGTGTGTGTGTGAGTGTGTGTGTGTGTGAGTGTGTGTGTGTGTGTGTGAGTGTGTGTGTGTGTGCGTTTGTGTGCGTTAACATGCATCAGTGAGCACGTCTGAGTACATGTATGTGCATGCGTGCGTGTGCACGTGTGAACGGACGTGTCAAGAACGGTTCGTAACGAGAATCATCAAAAGCGGAAGAACATCGCCTGCAAAGGGGGCTCTGGCCAAAGGTTCCAAGGCGAGGAACAAAAGGGGTGGGCAGTGTCACGGTGCACAGTTCCAAACATTCCAAGGCGAAACGTTCCAAACGTTCCAAGGCGAGGAACAAGTCCAAACGTTATAAGTCCAAACGTTCCAAGTCCAAACGTTCCAAACCTTCCAAGGTGAGGAACAAGTCCAAACGTCTTAAGTCCAAACGTTCCAAGTCCAAACGTTTCAAGTCCAAACGTCCTAAGTCTAACGTTTCAAGTCCAAACGTCCTAAGTCTAAACGTTCCAAGTCCAAACGTTCCAAGTTAAACCGTTCCAAGTCCAAACGTCCTAAGTCCAAACGTTCCAAGGCGAGGAACAAAAGGGGTGGGCAGTGTCACGGTGCACGGTGCTGTTGTGTGCTTCCAGAACAGTGAGCGTTGCAAATAAGCTGGTAACTGTGTTGGGTTATGTTGGATGCTAGGCTATGCATAGGGTTGGCCAGAACTGTATGTATACACCGTACATGACCGTGTATATGGTGGTTTCCCTGCCAAAAAAAACGTATGTACACCGTATATATATGGTTCTGTCCATAACTATGCAGCAGCTGACAGACAAAAGCATCTGATAAGCACCTCCTTCTTAGTCACCGGTATCTCACCAAAAGCATGATCACAGGTTTGCACAAACATGCACAACACCAGCAGTTGCACACACACCCTTACTTGTACACAAAACACACATACATGCACAACACCAGCAGTTGCACACACACACCCTTACATGCACACAAAACACACAAACATGCACAACACCAGCAGTTGCACACACACACACCCTTACATGCACACAAAACACACAAACATGCACAACACCAGCAGTTGCACGCACACACTCACCCTTACATGCACACAAAACACACATACATGCACAACACCAGCAGTTGCACACACACACACCTTTACATGCACAACACCAGCAGTTGCACACACACATACACCCTTACATGCACACAAAACACACATACATGCACAACACCAGCAGTTGCACACACACACCCTTACATGCACAACACCAGCGGTTGCACACACACACACACCCATACATGCACACAAAACACACAAACATGCACAACACCAGCAGTTGCACACACACACCCTTACATGCACAACACCAGCAGTTGCACACACACACCCTTACATGCACACACAACACACATACATCGCAACACGCGCGCTACATCTGCAGCCATGCAGCACCAAAAATGCACTGGACACATGTGCTCCATGAGGCGATAGATGATTGTTACGAGGACCCAGTCACAGCACCAAATATGCACACTCGACGCACCTGCTCCGTGAGCCGATAGATGATTGTTTCGAGGATTCAGTCACAGCACCAAAAATGCATACTCGACGCACCTGCCCCATAAGCCGATAGATGATTGTTTTGAGGATCCAGTCACAGCACCAGAAATGCACACTCGACGCACTTGCCCCATGAGCCGATAGACGATTGTTTTGAGCATCCAGTCACAGCACCAAAAATGCATACTCGACGCATCTGCCCCATGAGCCGATAGACGCTTGCTTCAGGGATCCAGTCACAGCACCAAAAATGCACACTCGACACACCTACCCCATGAGCCGATAGACAATTGTTTCAAGGATCCAGTCACAGCACCAAAAATGCACACTCGACGCACCTGCTCCATGAGCCGATAGATGATTGTTTCAAGGATCCAGTCACAGCACCAAAAATGCACACTTGACGCACCTGCTCCATGAGCCGATAGATGATTGTTTCGAGGATTCAGTCACAGCACCAAAAATGCATACTCGACGCACCTGCCCCATGAGCCGATAGATGATTGTTTCGAGGATCTAGTCACAGCACCAAAAATGCACACTCGACGCACCTGCTCCATGAGCCGGTAGATGACTGTTTCGAGGATCCAGTCCAGGTGGGTGAGAGCACATTTTCGGGCCACAATACTGGGCAGCCATCCCAACCCAAAAAGCGCAATTAGTATCCAGTGGCAGACACCCGCAAGCATCATGGATGCCTGTGTGTGTTTGTGTAGTGTGTGTTAGAGAGTATGTGTGAGTGTATGTGCGTGCATTTACCTATGTACGTGTACACATGCATGTCTCTTAAAAGAGACGTGCAGTTAGGGAAGTTGTGAGCATCATGGATGCCTGTGTGTGTTTGTGTAGTGTGTGTTAGAGAGTATGTGTGGGTGTATGTGCGTGCATTTACCTATGTACACACGCATGATGAACAGGTGGATTTCACACACGCATGACGGACAGGTGGCTTTCATACACGCATGACGGACAGGTGGCTTTCATACATGCATGACGGACAGGTGGCTTTCATACACGCATGACGGACAGGTGGCTTTCACACACGCATGACGGACAGGTGGCTTTCACACACGCATGACGGACAGGTGGCTTTCACACACGCATGACGGACAGGTGGATTTCACACACGCATGACGGACAGGTGGCTTTCACACACGCATGACGGACAGGTGGCTTTCACACACGCATGACGGACAGGTGGCTTTCACACACGCATGACGGACAGGTGGCTTTCATACACGCATGACGGACATGTGGATATCACACACGCTTGACGGACAGGTGGCTTTCACACAAGCATGGTGGACAGGTGGCTTTCACATGAAGGACAGGAGGTCCCATGATAAATTCATCAACGGACAGGAGTTGCTCGCCAGCTTGCAACCATTGGTGTGCATCCATGCAGTACTAAAGTTTCACGCATCTGAGCAAGTGATGCATTTGGCAGATCCCTGGCGCATGATTGTGTACACACCAGCAACGCACAGGCAATGGTTATGAACACAACAGCAACAATTATGGTTATGTACACACCAGCAACGCACAGGCAACACACAGGCAATGATTATGTACACAACAGCAACAATTATGATAATGTACACACCAGCAACGCACAGGCAACGCACAGGCAATGGTTATATGTACACAACAGCAACACACAGGCAATGGTTATGTACACACCAGCAACAAGTATGGTTATGTACACACCAGCAAAAAGAATGGTTATGAACACAACAACAACACACAGGAAATGGTTATGTACACAACAGCAACAAGTATGGTTATGTACACAACAGCAACACACAGACAACGCACAGGCAATGGTTATGTACACAACAGCAACACACAGGCAATGGTTATGTACACAACAGCAACAAGTATGGTTATGTACACACCAGCAACACACAGGCAACACACAGGCAATGATTATATGTACACACACAGCAGCACACAGGCAAATAAGTGCATACAGTTTCCACTCATGATGCTGCAATGCCAACAGTTGCTTTGATCATCTAAGGGCAGACCTGCACAGATTGCCAACTCACAGGCAACCATGAAAAATATAATATAAAATATAATAAAATATACAAGTGATTGAGTAGCACCATGTGTGATTGAGGAGCACCATGTGTGATTGAGGAGCACCATATGTGATTGAGCAGCACCATATGTGATTGAGTAGCACCATATGTGATTGAGTAGCACCATATGTGATTGAGCAGCACCATATGTGATTGAGTAGCACCATATGTGATTGAGTAGCACCATATGTGATTGAGTAGCACCAAATGTGACTGAGAAGCACCATATGTGATTGAGGAGCACCATATGTGATTGAGGAGCACCATATGTGATTTGAGGAGCACCATATGTGATTGAGTAGCACCATATGTGATTGAGGAGCACCATATGTGATTGAGTAGCACCATATGTGATTTGAGGAGCACCATATGTGATTGAGGAGCACCATATGTGATTGGGGAGCACCATATGTGATTTGAGTAGCACCATGTGTGATTAAGTAGCACCATATGTGATTGAGGAGCACCATATGTGATTGAGGAGCACCATATGCGATTGAGGAGCACCATGTGTGATTTGAGTAGCACCATGTGTGATTGAGGAGCACCATGTGTGATTGAGTAGCACCATATGTAATTGAGGAGCACCATATGTGAATTGAGTAGCACCATATGTGATTGAGTAGCACCACCGGCATGGATTTGGAAAGAGTACGCAAATGGGCCAAAGCACGGATGTGGGTCTGATCCATCCCTCACCCATTCCTCACCGCATGCATCTTTTATGCTGAAGCTAGTATGAAAGACATAGAGTAAGACCGTGTAGCACCAAAGGCTTACGACATATAACGCTTCAGGACGTGAACTAAGTGATTTCAGGTGCCAGGCCGGAAATCAGAACACGCAGACGCGCACATAACATCAGTGGGTACCAAATTCAAATAAAGATGAAAGTGATGCTAGCAGAGCGATGGAGTGTAAGAGCTACACAATGAAATTGACAAGCGGAGCTGTGAAAACCGACGAGATAATTTGTACCTGCAGTCCTTTTTTTTAAGTCTTGTTAGTTCCCCCCCTTTTCCTTTATCATGTTCATTCCTTGCTCGGTGCCAATCCTAACGCTCTAGCTTTTTTATCAGAACACACAGACGAGGGTAGGCCAGCCTAGGGTACTCCATCAGACAGCGAACAGTAAACAGCGGCAGGCATGCACTGACCAATTGAGAGTGCAACGATGCACATTGATGTACATTAAAATACAATGAGGGCACGGAAGTTCTTAGTTCCGTCCGAGACGCGAAAGAGAGTTCTTAGTTCTGTCTGCGAGAGCAGACCCCCCCAATCTCACCTCCTGCATCCTCAGGGTTCTGTCAAAGACAGGAAAGAGAATTCTTAGTTCTGTCTGAGACGCGAAAGAGAGTTCTTAATTCTGTCTGAGACATGAAAGAGAGATCTTAGTTCTATCTGAGTGAGAACAGACCCCCAAAATATCACCTCCTGCATCCTCAGGGTTCAGTCCGAGACAGGAAAGAGAATTCTTAGTTCTGTCCAAGACGTGAAAGAGAGTTCTTAGTTCTGTCTGAGACATGAAAGAGAGATCTTAGTTCTGTCTGCGAGAGCAGACCCCCCCAATCTCACCTCCTGCATCCTCAGGGTTCTGTCCGAGACAGGAAAGAGATTTCTTAGTTCTGTCCAAGACGCAAAAGATGGTTCTTAGTTCTGTCTGAGGCATGAAAGAGAGATCTTAGTTCTGTCTGAGTGAGAACAGACCCCCCCAATCTCACCTCCCGCATCCTCAGGGTTGGGGCGATCAAGGCTGTGAGGTAGGGAGTGGGGTACAGGAGGAGCACAAACCCATTCAGCGTCAAGCCCCTGCAGGCACACAACCCCACATGATGTGTGCATGTATTTGTGCATTGTGTATGTGTGTGTATGTGTGTGTATGTGTGTGTGTATGTGTATGTACAATACACATTAAATGCAAAAAGCTGGCTGGAACTGCGCGTGTGCTTATACATGTATGTGTGCATGTGTGTGCATGCATTTGTGTGTTTGTCCATCTCTAAAGAAAAAGAAAAAGAATGCAGATCGTGTAAGCACTGCAGGGTATTTATTAAAAACATGATTAGATACGTGTATGCCTTTGTTTCAGGCTTTCAGGCTTTCAGGCAATCAGACCAGAAATACGCACAGATTACATGCGGCATTCGTTACAGCAGGGATACCTCCGACCTCACACAGTACTTGCATGTGTTGGCCAATGTCTTAAAACACACAACAGTTCACAGCACAGAACAATTCGACACAACACACAACACACACAACACGCACGCAAAACATCGATGCCGGCTTGCCGAGCTAGCCGGCTAGGTCTTACCGGTAGAAGGCCTGGGCGCAAGACGCGTAGAAAACAAAGACAGCACAGAACAACACACACAACACGCACGCAAAATATCGACGCCGGCTTGCCAAGCTAGCCGGCTAGGTCATACCGGTAGAAGGCCTGGGCGCAAGACGCGTAGAAAACAAAGACAGCACAGAACGACACACACAACACGCCCGCAAAACATCAACGCCGGCTTGCCAAGCTAGCCGGCTAGATCTTACCGGTAGAAGGCCTGGGCGCAAGACGCGTAGAAGACAAAGACAACGCCCGTACAGCATGCCTTTGAAAAGAAGGCATTGTGCTTCCGACACCAAACCCTGGAGGAAAGAAACCAAGCACAAACTCTTTGCGAAGGAGTATCGAGGGCGATTGAAACGCAGGATGGTCATAAAGTGGCCTGTTAAAAAGAGAGCGATCTCCTGAATAATTGACTACAGCGAACTTGCAAGATGACGGTCGAGTGTGATCGTGGATAGCGAATATTTGATTTAATTCTTGTCATCGCCAATGAGGCGCCCAAAAGTAACAACACACAGGACGAAAAGGAAGAGGCGCCCAAAGTATCAACACACAGAGCGGAAAGGTGTCAAACACTAGGAGAGGCAGACGCAGATATAATCTGAGCGATCGATACTCCAAAATAAAAACACAAGTCACCAGCAAAGATGCACCACACACTACATTGCAGACGTGCAGAATGGTCTGAGAGCAACTAACACAGACAAAAAGCGTGCCAATGCGTCGTTTTATTGCACTCTTTCTACCGTACTTTGTGGGTAAACTGCGGACACAGGTTCTTCAAGTCGTGCTGGCATTGCATTTTCATCGTAGTGTGAGTGGATGCAGGTCGTTTGGGAGGGCCAGATCGTGTGAGAGAATGCCAGATCATGTGGGTCGAATGTCAGATCAAGTGAGTGAAACTCAGATCACCTGTAGGCCCCCTCAGAGATGCCATTTTGCTGCTGCTGCGTCCCAAAACCGAGCAGCATCGCACGGGCTGCTGCCCTCACTGTCACTGCAACCCCTGCGTCAGACAAAGAGCCTAAAGAGGCTTGTGAGGAAGGCACATTATGTGCCGGGACACGGGCGGCCTGTGCCGCTGTCCCATTGGTTGCCCCTGCCCCTGCCCCTGCTGCCGTGCCTGCGGCTGCTGTGCCTGCTGCGCCTGCTGTGGCTGCTGTGATGACAGCTACCACTTTGGCTTTTGCTGTGGGCAGTGCAGAGGGAACTTCTGGCAGGGAATGAAGGATGGGATGGGTGGGGGGCAAGCTCCTTACAAACTGCATCGAACAAGGAACAAGGAACAGGGCATTGACCGGGGCATTTAAAAGGGCATCGACAAGGAACAAGGAACAGGGCATTGACCGGGGCATTTGAAAGGGCATTGAACAAGGAACAAGGAACAGGGCATTGAACGGGGCATTTGAAAGGGCATTGAACAAGGAACAAGGAACAGGGCATTGAACGGGGCATTTGAAAGGGCACTGAACAAGGAACAAGGAACAGGGCATCGAACGGGGCATTTGAAAGGGCACTGAACAAGGAACAAGGAACAGGGCATTGAACGGGGCATTTGAAAGGGCATTGAACAAGGAACAAGGAACAGGGCATTGAACGGGGCATTTGAAAGGGCATTGAACAAGGAATAATGAACAGGGTATTGAACGGGGCATTTGAAAGGGCATTGAACAAGGAACAAGGAAACAGGGCATTGGACAGGGCATTTAAAAGGGCATTGAACAAGGAACAAGGAAACAGGGCATTGGACAGGGCATTTGAAAGGGCATTAAACAGGGCATCAAACAGGGATTTCGATAGAGTACTGGACAGGGCATTTTCTCGGGCATCGGACAGGGCATTCGATAGGGCATCAAACAGGGATTTCAATAGGGCACTGAACAGGGCATTTGCTAGGGCATCGGACAGGGCATTCAATAGGGCATCAAACAGGGATTTCGATAGGGCACTGAACAGGGCATTCAATAGGGCATCGAACAGGGATTTCGATAGGGCACTGAACAGGGCATTTGCTAGGGCATCGGACAGGGCATTCAATAGGGCATCAAACAGGGATTTCGATAGCGCACTGAACAGGGCACTTGCTAGGGCATCGGACAGGGCATTCGATAGGGCATCAAACAGGGATTTCAATAGGGCACTGAACAGGGCATTTGCTAGGGCATCGGACAGGGCATTCAATAGGGCATCGAACAGGGATTTCGATGGGGCATCAAACAGTGCCATTGCAGTGTACGGGGCAATGACGACAGCATGCTAGCCCCAGCAGAGCTCATTAGTATCCTCCCCTGCAAGCACATGAGAAACTGAGAAACAGTTTTTGCATCGCACATATATACACACACAAACACATATAACTGGATCGGGCTGCTCCCTGCTGCATCAACAGCATGCCAGTCCCAGCAAAGCTCATACTTATCGCCCCATGCGAGCTCATGAGAAATAATCCGTGCATCACACACACACACGCACACACACACGCACACGCACACACCTGGACTGGGCTGATCCCTGCTGCATCAACAGCATGCCAGTCCCAGCAAAGCCCATACTTATCGCCCCATGCGAGCACACAAGAAACCGTCCGTGCGTCCAAGCTGAGCAGGGCGAGGGTGAGCAAGTTTTGCGGCTGCTTGGTGGTGGGCGACCCTTCTGTGTGTGTAGAGAGTGCAACCAAGGGAAAACAAAAACATGTATATTACATCGTGAACAGGTTAAGTGCCATTGATGTCGAGGAACTGAAACGAAATTCGTGGGGCTGTGTGAATAAATGCAGATCTTACATCGGTTTACAGTCTTACATCAGCCTGTTGCGTCCGCTTTCTAGGAGGCTTGGGTGCCTGAAGGCTTTCCACCTGATGCGTACCTTCCACTAAACGTCGCTGCACATTCTGTCATGCTGATGCGCTTCTGATTAATGTGCACTTAATGTGCCACCTGACCAGACTGCTGATGCACACTGCTGATGAACGCCCGGTTGGACTGATATGCTTCTGATTGACATGCACCTGACGTGCCATCCGATCAGACTGCTGATGTACACAAGGTGTGCTCCTAATTGACGTGCACATGGTGTGCTCCTAATTGACGTGCACATGGTGTGCTCCTAATTGATGTACACATGGTGTGCTCCTGATTGACGTGCACCTAACATGCCATCCAATCAGACTGCTGATGCTACTTGATCGAAGAGATGTGCATCTGGTCAAATTGACAAGCTCTTGATTGATGTGCGCCAGATTGATGCAAACCTTACAGCACCAAAAACTTGCTTTGTGTCTGAACAGTTCGAGCTCGCTCCTTAAATGTTGCAGTATGCCTTTATTGAACAACCCCGTTTGACACCCCCTCCTGTCAAAGGCAATGAATCCAGGGGACAGGAATGTGTGTAAACAACTGCAAGGCACCTAACTCGCATGCCAAAGTTATTAAATTCAGGGGACAGGGATGCGTGTAAACAAAAAGTTAATAAATTCAGGGGACAGGGATTTGTGTAAACAACTGCAAGGCACTAACTCGCAACCTATGATGTGTGTAAACAACTGCAAGGCACCCAACTCGCAGCCTATGATGTGTGTAAGCAACTGCAAGGCACTAACTTGCAATTTATGATGTGAGTAAACCACTGCAAGGCACCCAACTTGCAACCTATGATGTGTGTGAACAACTGCAAGGCACCCAACTCGCAGCCTATGATGTGTGTAAGCAACTGCAAGGCACTAACTCGCAATCTATGATGTGTGTGAACAACTGCAAGGCAATAACTCACAACCTATGATGTGTGTAGCCAACTGCAAGGCACTAACTCGCAGCCTATGATGTGTGTAAACCACTGCAAGGCACCAAACTCGCAACCTATGATGTGAGTAAACGGCTGCAAGGCACCAAACTCGCCGCCTAGGAGGCACCAATTCCTTGCTAACTGTGGGGAATGGCTTTCACTGTCAGGGCGTGTTTAAGTTGTGCTTTGTCGGTGTGTGTACAAGTGCATGAGTGTGTGCTCCCACAGAAGGGGGACACATGCCACACACACACACCGGACACACACACATGTACACACACTGTACACAAACATGTACACACACATGTACACACATATGTAAACACACATGTACACACACATGTACACACACATGTACACACACATGTACACACACATGTACACACACATGAACACACACATGTGCACACACATGTACACACACATTGTACACACACACTGTACACACGCCACACACGTTGCCCATCAGCAGTGCAATGTACCCAACGTCAACTGGCACGACTAGGGTTGGCAGAACTATGTATATATGGTGCATCTGTGGCATGGAAATTACCAAATATATGGTCATATACGGTGTATATATACGGTGCAGGCAAAGCTAGGTATGATCTCTCAACTATATTGGGAAATAGTTTTAAGCTGTTGTTACCTCTGAGGGTGTGCTTACCTGTTTGAGGGTGTGCCTGCTCGTGGTCCTTTTGCAATGCCCACCTGGTGCGTACCTGTTCGAGGGTGTGCTTGCTCGTGGTACCTTACTGCAATGCCACCTGGTGCTCACCTGTCCGAGGGTGTGCTTGCTCGTGGTAGCTTTTTGCAATGCCCACCTGTTGCTTACCAGTCCGATGGTGTGCTTGCTCGTGGTATTCCTTTTTGCAATGCCCACTTGCTGCGTACCTGTTCGAGGGTGTGCCTGCTCGTGGTCCTTTTGCAATGCCCACCTGGTGCTTACCAGTCTGAGAGTGTGCTTGCTCGTGGTATTCCTTTTTGCAATGCCCACTTGCTGCGTACCTGTTCAAGAGTGTGCTTGCTCGTGGTATTCCTTTTTGCAATGCCCACCTGGTGCTCACCAGTCCGATGGTGTGCTTACCTGCGATCTTTGTGGTCTCTGTAGCGGTTGCACTGCCGGGCTGCGTAGGTCCTTGCTGGCATGCAGACTCTTTGCCAGATGGAGGCGACGGCAGCTGCTGCTGGCCGACTGCCAGGGTGGCGAAGGGTATGCTGAAGGGGGCAGCCATGAGGTTGGCTAGCAGGCGGTCGGCTATTGCAGGCATGCCCCTACTGACTGCGTGCTGCAGCAGCTCTACACCAACCTGCAGTTTGTGCATGCACATGCAAAGTGAAGGCCTCTGTCATTGCTTTACTCGACCGAAGTCCACGTACTCTGGACTGAACCAAACTACTCCCTTCCTGCGTGCTACTTCCTTCCTGCGTGCTACTTCCTTCCTGCGTGCTGCGGAATTAGCACACAGGAAGCAAGCAGCACGCAGGAAGGAAGTAGCACACAGGGAGGAGTAGCACACAGGAAGCAATTAGCACACAGGAAGGAAGCAGCACGCAGGAAGGAATTAGCACACAGGAAAGAGTAGCACGCAGGAAGGAATTAGCACACAGGAAGGAATTAGCACACAAGAAGGAAGCAGCACGCAGGAAGGAAGTAGACAGGAACACAAAGCAGCAACAGCGTACAAGCACAGAGGAACGATTGGACATCACACTTTTGTAATATTCGGCCCACAAAGTGTGGGCCGAATATCACAAAAGTGTAGGGTGGCCAGAACCGTGTGTATCATATATGCACTGTATATGACCGTATATTTGGTAAAATTCTTGCAAAAAAATACCATATACATCGTGTATATATTATATATAAATATACACACGAGGCTGCAGAGAGCATAACTTTTGGACGGCACGTGTCAACCCAAATATATAATTTTTTCGAAATTTGTTACATGCCGTCCTAAAGTTAAGCTTACTGGCGCTTCCTGTCGAAAGTATTAAAATACAGCAAACACCTTGGCTTGTCCATAATAAGAACTCAGCAATGCATCTCACTCATCAATAGAACTACACATGGTCCAGAATAGATCCAGCAATGCACCACACCGTACTCATCGATGGCATTACACATGGTTCAAGATAGACCCAGCAACGTACTGCACTCATCAACGAGACTACATGTGATCTCAGAATAGACCCAGCGACGCACCCCAATTGTATCTCAATACAGCAAACGCCTTGGCTTGGCCATTAAAAGATCTCAGCATTACACTGCACTGATCTTAGCATCACTTCACATAGTCTTGGCATCTTAGATCAACAGCACTTCACATAGTCGTGGAATCTTAGATCAACAGCACTTAACATAATTTTGGCACCTTAGATCAACAGCACTTCACAAAGTCTTGGCATCTTAAATCAACAGCACTTCACATAGTCTTAGCACCTTAAATCAACAGCACTACACCTAGTCTTAGCATCTTATAATAGCCCCAGCGACGCACCTCACTCATCATCGCCACCATCTCAGTACGCCGTGCCTCGACAATAAGGGCAGGCAGCATCCCACTGATCGTGCCACCTCCACCACTGGCAGCCTGCCCAGCATCTGTGCAGCTCTTCCCACTGTTCGTGCCACCTCCACCACTGGCAGCCTGCCCAGCATCTGTGCAGCTCTTCCCACTGTTCGTGCCATCTTCACCACTAGAAGGCTGCCCAGCATCTCTGTAGCCCTGGCGACCGTCTTGGGTGACAAGCAGTCCGCGTAGAGAATGCCAGGACAGCCAGTCCGCCAAATCGTCCGAAAAAGCGGACGTCTCTTCACTTCTCTCTGTCTGTTGAGCTAGGAGGTTGAGCTCTTGGGCCTCTGCAGCTAGCCCACAGCCCATGAGCAGTGTGCTGCAGCTGTGGTGGAGAGAGAGAGAGAAAAGCGGAGGCGCTAGTCATGAGCAAAACATCACTCATCATGGGTACAAAGGAGTTCAGGTATCGAATCAGTGTACATACAAGTATCAATTAATCAGTGTAATTTCAAGTGCCAAATTAGTGTACCGAGACGTATAAATTAGTGTGCTTTCAAGTATCAAATTCACGTACGTACAGACTTAATATCACCGCGCAAATATATCGTTTTTTGCCCTGCGGGGTGACTGCGCGCACGAAAAATATCTATTTATTTTGGGGGTGCGGGATTGAAAAACGGGGATTTTTGGCGTATTTTGGAGCCTGTCAGGCAAAAACCCCTGTGCGGGGTTGGTGTAAATTAAATATTTCCAGGGTGCGGGGTTGATGCGGGAGTGTGAAACTAAAATATTTATTTGGGGCTGCGGACTGAACCCAAGTCTGTACGGTACTCCTTTTGTTTCATATACGACTTCCTGTACTCAATTAGTGAGCTCCATCATCAAAAGATGAAAGAGAGCATTGGACAAGTGTTGAGCCTCATTGATTAATAGACACACAAGCTACGATTTCCCTTTGGACATCTATTGAGTTTCATTGTAATTACGAAACACACAAGCTACGATCCCCCGTTAGATATCTATTGAGATTCATTGTTATCACGAAACACACAAGCTACAGTTCCCCTTTGCTGGCACGGGGCCAGCAACAGGCAGCCATCTCACGCTTTTTGGTTGCGAAGCACACAGAACGCTCTTTGGTAGCAAAGCACACAGAACGCTCTTTGGTAGCAAAGCACACAGAACGGTGACGTGCTCACGTAGGGTTGGCCAGCACCGTATATATGCACCGTATGTGAACGTATATCAGGAGATTCCCCTGCCAAAAACACTGTATATACACCGTAGACATATGGTTCTGGCCAACCCTAGCTGGCTAGCATTGGGTGTGCAACACCCCACTTAACCTTGTCACACGACCCAAATGCAGGATGCGCGCATGGCAACCAGGCTCTTGTCTGGTCAGGAAGGCTGTGTTATTCATAATTGGTATAAAATCTCATGATACAACCCGACTGTATCTGACTGCCTCCGTATCCGTATGACCGCATGCGGTCTTTGGCCGACCGTACATGGACCGTATTTCGGCTGTGTTTGTCAGACCGACTTTAGGAACACACAGACACCGGCCATTCTGTGCGCAGTAAGTCGCCTACTGCTGCTGTTCACCCCCCTTGTCTGTACTCTTTGTCAACAGAACCATCAGGTACGCAATTCCTTAGAAAATCATCTGCTGGAGGCACATTGTTGCGTGTGGGACGTGCAAGCTTTGCGCACCAAACTGCAGAGCCGCGTCCCCTCTGTCCTTACCTGCACACCACAGCAGCTCCACCCTCACCTGCTCATCACAGCAGCCTCACCTGCACACCACAGCACCCTCACCTGCACACAACAGCAGCTCCACCTAACAGCAGCTCCACCTGCACACCACAGCTGCCTCACCTGCTCATCACAGCAGCCTCACCTGCACACCACAGCAGCTCCACCCTCACCTGCACACCACAGCAGCCTCACCTGCACACCACAGCAGCCTCACCTGCTCCCCACAGCACCCTCACTTGCACACCACAGCAGTTCCACCCACACCTGCACACCACAGCAGCTCCACCCTCACCTGCTCACCACAGCAGCTCCACCCTCACCTGCTCATCACAGCAGCCTCACCTGCTCACCACAGCAGCCTCACCTACACACCACAGCACCCTCACCTGCACACCACAGCACCCTCACCTGCACACCACAGCAGCTCCACCCACACCTGCACACCACAGCTGCCTCACCTGCA
>Ga0307968_1000529_pt1:0-12500 | contig 27500 bp, 31 predicted proteins | sample OrgLakmetagen650_FD_201834 | JGI IMG/M metagenome (GOLD analysis project Ga0307968, IMG submission 201834) | Saline water microbial communities from Organic Lake, Antarctica - #650 | ecosystem: Environmental > Aquatic > Non-marine Saline and Alkaline > Saline | place: Antarctica: Organic...
CCCTTGTTAAGTGATATGATTAAGGGGGGGGTCCTGGGTGCCTGGTCATAGAAATGCATGGAATGTCCCCAAGTAGGCCGCGGGGGTGTGTTCAGGCAAATTACCAGCAATTGATTCCAAACTTGCAGTTTACGCATTGCATTATGCATAATTTGTATGATTAAAGTAAAAAAGTGCTTTGGCAAAGGTTTTGGCTTGACTTGTGCACTAAAGAGGTGGTCAGTGCAAGAGCGTGCGCAAACCAGTTTTTGCCCAATAGCTCGTCAGGTATTGCATTATTTGGCATGAAAACTGTGCAGGCAGATAGCTGCTTGAATTTCGAGCAGATTGACACCCTATTTATAAATGTGGGGGGTCAGGAAGGGGGGTTTGGGGGGGGGGGTCATTTTGGGCCGGAGGCCCAAAAAATGCACATGACTGTCAGGAAATTGTTTTTGCAGCACATATGGTTTTTTTAGCAGGGAAATCACCATACTTATGGTCATATACGGTGCAGATATACGGTTCTGGCCAACCCTACACATACCCGCACACATACCCGCACACATACACGCACACATACACACACACATACCTGCACACATACCTGCACACATATACACGCACAGGTGCTGACAGACGTGGAGGCACAGGAACAAGCAGCTGCCTGCAGCCAGGTGCTGGGGCAGATCACTCAGCTGCTGGCACGCGCACACACTGCCTTCACACCCGCAGAGGTGAGGATGGGAGGGGCATGAGGACCCGTACTCAATGTGCTGGCAGTGTGTTGTAGCAGGCAGCTTTCTGCAGACCTGAATCAGCATGCCTCAAAAGGCCAGTCCGTACAAGCAGCTGCGAAACCCCACCAAGTTTTGGAAAGTGCAATTGATGGATTGGCAAACGTTGTACGATGCAAGTTGTACTGTCGCCTCAGGTGCCTCCGTTTGCTTTACTCCGTTTGCTTTATGCAGTCCTGCTTCCTGCTTCCTGCTTCCTGCTTCCTGCTTCCTGCATGCACAAGCGTAAAAGTCACTGCATTCGTCGTCCAAACCGACTCTGCTGCTTAATCAGCCGGCAGCCAGTCTTTGGTACACTTTTGATGTCACACGTATCTTCACAGTAATGCAAGCCCTGAGCGTGTTTTTGTCATTATGTAGCTGCTTGTAAAAGTCATTATAGAGTGTGTGTGCTCATTATAAAGTGCTCATTATAAAGTGTGTGCTCATTGTCATTGGTCGTCCCCGTGCAAAACCCCCCTCAAACGGTGCCAATAAGCTGTTCACCCAATTCAAAGCCCCCCATACCTCATCTCAATGCAAGATACTTGATGTTATATCTAAATCATTGGCACTCGCTGAAATTTTGGCATTCTGGGGCGCTGTGTGGGGCCCAGTGCGTATTTTGCCAGAGGTGGTCATCTGAGGCCCCAAACAGGGGTGATTTTGAAATGTGAATTGAGTATGGTGGCCAAGACTGGCAACAATCAAGCTCAGTTCCCAGAGGTAGGCTGATAGCACCTGAGTTTGAATGTTGCTGGTATTGGCAAAATTGTCTGATTGCCTGCGGCCACCCACATTACCCAGTGCGTATTTTGCACCCACTTTGGCAGGGAAAAGGTGCATTTCTGAAGTTGCCCCGATCGACCTCTGATCAGGATATAAGCATTATAAATGTTGTATAACAATGCTGCAAGGTCGAATTCAGGACAGGGGTACTGGGAAAGCCGGCGAGTGAGAGGCACTCACACAAGGGACACAGGGGGAATAGACATAAATCTGTCGCTCCATACCTGCTGTGAATTTTCCCCCCATTTTTGCGCCCAAAGTTGCGGACCATTATATTAATTACATTAAATTTAAATGGGGCCAATCGGTGGCTTGGTTGAATTTTGGTGCAAATTTGTATAGCATTACAATGCAGCAATTTCCGTCTGTGCTATTCCGACTCCATTTCACACCCTCACTTTTACACCAGAGTTGCAGGGTAAATTATCAAATGTAATAAAATTTAGAGGGCAGAAATTGGTGCAGTGCGTGAGCAATGATGTCTGTTTTTGTTTGTTGCAAGATGTAAAGAAATAACTAGCTATCCAACACAACTCGGTGGAGTGGTTGGGGAGATATGCCCAGTTAAGGGGTATTGGCCCTATTTGCCCGGGGAGGGGGGGGGGTTGCATGGGGACGACCCATTATAGAGTGTGTGTGCTCATTGTCATTATAGAGTGTGTGCTTCTAAGAGTCATTATAGAGTGTGTGCTTGTAAGAGACATTATAGAGTGTGTGCTTCAAGTGCGTTATCGCAGTGAGTCTTATTGCAATGTGTACGTGTGAGCTGTTATGGTTGGTATCTGTGCGTTTTGTTCTCAAGGGAGTCATCGTGTAGTGTGTACTCAAGTGAGTCATTATTGCAGTGTGTAGTACTTCAAGTGAGTTGTTGGAGTATTAGTGCAACGTGTATACAACAAGTGAGAGCCTTGACACAATGATTGTTTTACAAGTAAGTATAGTGAGCTTGTGTGGTGTGCACTACACGTGATGCATCATTCATTGTGTATTATGAAGTATAAATGGGTCATGTTTTAGTTCTTATGCGGTGTGGACAACAGGTGCGTCATCCTAGCAATATGCAGCTCATGGAACAAGCGTTTTCATACACAGAGTGAACTATCTAGTAAGCGCGCTCGTGGTCACTCGCACGCCATTCATTCATACAGCGCACCTGTGACACACATCACTGCACCTGTGACACACATTACTGCACCTGTGACACACATCACTGCACCTGTGACACACATCACTGCAGTTGTGGCACACATCACTGCACCTGTGACACACATCACTGCACATGTGACACACATCACTGCAGTTGTGACACACATCACTGCACATGTGACACACATCACTGCAGTTGTGTGACATGCTTGGTGCCCTAGCCCACTCAGACATGTGTCCCTGGAAGGAGCTCGTGCACCCAGCCCTGTGTAGGCTCGCTGACGTGTGCCGGTTGAAGCCGCCTGCACGGACAGGTGAGTGCTCAGGGCGTCTGTTTTTATGCACGAGTGTGCGTGTGTGCACATGTCTGTGTTTGTGCCTGCGTGTACTCTGATGTGCGTGCACTTAAAAATGTGTGTATATGTATGTGTGTACGTGTGTGTGCGTGTGTGTGTCAGGAAAGACAGCAGGTGGCGTTGCTGCGTCTTATGTAGCTTGAAGTAGCTTGCTTGCGCGCCGTATCTCCTGCAATTTACACGAGACAAGAAGTGAAGGACTGGCAGTTGGGTTGTGCACACATGATGGGTGCTATTGTGTTTATCCTTTTGTGCTGAATGTAAGAATCCCCCCCCCCCCCAAAAGGAAGAACAGATCATGTCATTTGTATTTGTACATCATACTGTGTGGCCATTTGTAATGCACGACTCTCTTTATGCAATCGGTTGTGCGCCAGAAACGTGGACAAAATTTGTGTGCAATGTGCGCATCAAACTATGTCAGCGTTGTGTTGTAGGTGGGCAAGCTTGGGTGTGCACACCTCTCTGTATGCATTCACTTGTTGTTTCTCTTGGTTTAACAATACTGCTTATCCAAGTGAGTTTTATGGCCCGACTGGTCCTGAAGCTTCTCAAGCACAAGCATTTACATTCTTAGTACGTGACCAACGTTTAGGTGCTAATGTAGCATCTGCACAAGGTCCTACAGGTTTAGGTAAATATTTAATGCGTTCACCAACTGGTGAAATCATTTTCGGTGGTGAAACAATGCGTTTCTGGGATTTCCGTGGTCCTTGGACTGAACCATTAAGAGGACCTAACGGTCTTGACCTTGTTAAACTTAAGAATGATATTCAACCATGGCAAGAACGTCGTGCGGCTGAATATATGACACATGCACCTTTAGGTTCTTTAAACTCAGTAGGTGGTGTTGCTACAGAAATCAATTCTGTTAACTTCGTATCTCCACGTTCATGGTTAGCTACATCTGCAAATCCAAAACGGATCCGGCTGTGTGTGTGTAAGGCATGATCATGAGGGGAAGGTCATTTCCATGGTGACATATGTGCCAGTGGTCTGGTGTATGGGGCGTCATAGCGTAGTGTAGCAGACTGTTCCAGTTGTGCTGTACTCTTACTTGAAAGTGAAAAAGCGAGTCGACCGTTTGGAGATGTGTTGTGTGTGTTTTTGTGTGTAATGTGTCAGCCTCTCTGCGGTTCGAGGCCCGTCACGAGGAACAAATGGTGAGCCTTTCATTCCTTTGTGGCCAATGGTCTCATGCGTAACCCACACATTGTGACATTGTTGCTCAATCAGCACAAAAACAAATCTATTTCTGTGCTCATTTTCCCCTGCAGACACCCACCTGCGCGTCTCTATTTGCACAGGCAGTGATTGAAGGAACTGGACCCAGGGGCCTGTTGTTCCCCTCATAATTTCCCCTTCCATCTTTCTTTCAATCCTTCCACCTTCCAGGTGGTCCAGCTTCCGTGGCCTTCGACCTGGTGCATGCGCTCTTACATGGAGGGTATGACAGCGAGAAGCTGCAGGCCACGCAGAAGGTTCAGCTGTACCAGGTAGGGGGGGTCACCGTAACAAACATAAGACAGATCGGCCACTGAGTAGATGTCTGTGTGGGTTGTGCTTCCCGGTCGTGATGCAGGGCACACCATGAGACACTGTGCTTATTTTAATGAATGCATAAAGGACAAGGCAGAAGACAGGAGGGCAGAGCAGAAATGAGGGAGGCGTGTGAGAGGAGAAAAGAGCAGTGGGATTTGGGTGCGAAGGAAATGGCACCAGAAGAGGAAAGCATAGGTCCAGAGGTCCCTATGGGCTCTCAGGGAAACTTCACTGTGTATCACCAAACAGCGTCTACTGTGTAACACCAAACAGCAGCTACTGTGTAACACCAAACAGCGTCTACTGTGTAACACCAAACAGCGGCTACTGTGTAACACCAAACAGCGTTTACGCGTTTACTGTGTAACACCAAACAGCGGCTACTGTGTAATAGCCATTCATGATGTACATAGGCAGTGTGCCACACCATTTGCACACGCAGATGTTCCTGGTCGCTCAAGCTGCGGGGCTGCAGGCAGAGTTCAAGGATGCTGTGGGATCCTGGGATGCCATCCGTGATGCTTGCTCGGCATGGCACGCAGCCCAGCCCACAACACCAACAGACGTTGTCAAGGTGGAAGTTTGTGCATGCTTGGTCCATGTACAAGAATGACTCCCCAGCGTACGTGAACCTGACCTGCGGACACGTTTTTAGGCATTAAATCCATAAATAAGTGTGGCTTCTTCCTTTTTTTATAAAGGGAAGAACACAGGAATTGCTCAGTAGTTACTTGTCCACACGCTCATGCTTAGCAATTGTCGCATTTAACAATGTCATACGTATCGAGGTGAGTTTAGCAGTTTGCGCAATGTGATGTAGGAGCTTTGCCTTGTGCAACAACCCGATCGAGCAAAAGGCATTGAGACTTTAAACATCCGTTATGCCTCGCAAAAATATAATGTGTCAGATAGGAAAGGGTACTTGCAGCTGTTTGTGTTTTTACAACTTTGCGCCGGCTCTCTCACAAAGGAGCAGATGGTACTTAACCTGCCGGCCTTTATTGACATGCACATCATTAAGCAACAAAGGTGGCACACACGCACACACACACGCACACGCGCACGCACATTCACACACACACACACACACACACGCACGCACATGTTGCCTTGACCACAGGCACTTACACGATCATTAAAAGAGCTGCAGCTGTCTAAATCTGTTCTTCGTAATTTCTCAACACAGGTAAGTCAGGTTCAGATTTGGGGACACGTCAACAATAAAAAGAAGCTGGAAGACATCATTGTGTGTACGTTTAGTTGTGTGTAAGTGGAATGAGCTACAGGGGGACTAACTTCTTTCCCATTGTGAGCATGTGTACTGGTGCAAGATCCTGTGAAAAAAGCTCCGTGGCTCACGTGATTGAATTGCATCTGTTAGCAGATGCAACGATATGATGTGCTGTCTACTTTTAGCTTGAAATGCATGAGGGTAGACTGTTTCTTAGATGGCTGCGCTAATCTGAGTTTGTACTGATAAAGGAGCCAATGTCAGCTTGCTCTTCCCACAGCAGTTACAAAGTACAACATTTATACGACGTGCCCCTACTTCCAGGATGGCAGCATGCACCTGCAACTTGGTATGGTACATCCAAAAACTGGACGAATCATCACTTTTCAGGTATTTGAGCCCAGAATTTTTGTTTAGATTTCAATTTCCTTGTGTCTCTATTTCCCTTGGCCTCCATTGATCCCATTTGGCATCGGCACAACATCATCCCCAGATTGCATAGCAAATACATGCAGGAGAGAAATACTTTTGAATTACAGCTTTCAGAGGCTCGCATGCTCAGCCTGAGTGTTTTGGTGTGCTTGCAGGTGCTAGGGCTTGATCAGTGTGAGGCTAACAAGCTCAACACACGCGCCCTGGGCCTTTCTGTATGGCGTTCTCGATGCTTGGAGCGGCGGGGCATAGCTAGTGTTAATATTAACTGGTAATGACGAGAAGAACATGACGTCCGCCGCCTGCAAGCAGCTAACTGCACACCCTTTTACACACACACAAACACACACACACACTCACACACACACACACATATACACACACACAAACACACAAACACGCACACACGCACACTGCGCCAATCATAAGAAATGGCGGCAAGTTCCCTTGCCGTCCTCCTGCAGAGTATGAAATATCGCATGTGTTTTTACCTGGCATAATTTTAACAATGCCCTTTGGGTCATTAAATGAAATCTGAAACTGCCCCATGGAATTCAAACATATACAGGCACGAGTTCCAGATGGCTACGGACTGGGAGGCGGCTGTGGAGGAGAGGCAGCAACAAGGGTTTTTAGTGAATGCAGGGACTCAGAAGCCGTTCAAATACAAAGGCAGATTGGACCTGCTCCTAGAAAACAAGTTAGAGCACTGCCTTAGAATGCCTCCTCCCCCTCCGTTGATCTGAATTTGTCTCATGTACTGAAGGACTTGTTCAGATAGCTTTTAATTTAATTTTGCTTGGTGGCGTGCTTGCGCGTTTTGTGAAGGATCCTTGACCTTTTCCCATTTCATTTCTTATTTCATCACAAGAACCAGCATGCATGCTTTATTTCCAAGGTCATACAAAAAAGGCCTTCAGTCAAGAAATGCGACTGCTAGCTAGCCTGCTCATAAAAGCAATTAGTTCAAGGAGGAACAATTTAAGCTTACTATTGTTCTGGCTTGAGGAAGTAGACACATCGTGGGCTCCTGCTGGGGGAAAAAGAGATGCATAATTTGTGCAGAGAGAAATCATGTGATTCACGCAGTGGAAAAGAACATGCTGCTCTTCTTGGATATATCCAATAATAATATATATCATCAGCATCACACAGGTCACAGGTAGGGATGTTAATTTGGTCCGATGCATGTCGCTGTCTCAAATTGTAGGGTGTGAACACAAAGTGAAACGAGCTGTACTGCGAATGACGTTACGGGGCAAGTTGAGAAACATGTATTTGGGGATAAAGTAAGGCAAATGAGTGACCAAAGCCCTTTTTTGTAGGAAGAGCACACCATTATTGATAAGTAGTAGCGTCTTTGCTGTTGTGTTCTCTCGGATGCGTTTCAGAATAAGGTGTCCAGTACTCAAGTGTCTCTCCCTGAGGTCGACGACAGAATGGCTGAGACCAATGGGCTCACAATTCTGCAGCTTTTGTTTGGAGATGTACGATTGTGTCGAACCATCCATGCCAGAAAGAATATGGGCTGACCAGCAATCATTAGAATGTGTGCTCAGCTGCATGTCAGCATGAAAGAAAAGAAAAGAATAATTACGAGGCAGCAAAACACTCTGCATTAATTAAGGAAAAGGAAACACATTGGCTTGAAGTGCCGTAAGTTTCCCCCACCATTAAGCATGTAAGACCTTATCCATTGTGTAGCTGTTGGATTTAGTCAAGAATTGTACAGCCAGTCGCATCGCCGCGCAAAACCAATTGAACTGTAAAGGTTCCAATCCACACTCTCGCATGAGCGACACACCATGAAGGCGTGGTGTCTCTGACCCCCAACATCCTTTTCAACACTGCCAACAGCCATTTCTGTAAGGGACTGTCCATTTCTTTGCCTTGTTGTAAGTAAGGAGTGGCCCAAATCTGACTTGCAAGCAAGAAGAATAAAAAGAAAGCTAACCTGGTAGTGCTAAGGTACGGTAAGCACATCGCTATATATGCTTTCATCTGAGCAAAGATATAGAGAAATAAAGAAAAAAGGTGAGGCACTTAATCACAAAAGAGGCCACACCACACATACATATCTGGCTGGTTCAAAAAAGGTCCTCAAACAAGTCGGGCTATCCTCATACTAAGGTGGGAAGACCAGCTGGCGGTGCTGTGTGCGAAGGCTGACAAGATGTTCACGCAGACAGTCCAACAAAATATGTTCCTCATCCTGAACAGAGTGCCAGTCACATTCGTCACAGATCCTGAGCTCATAAGGCCTTCTATTCCTGATATGACGCATTCTTTGGACCAAAAAGTTATGGCCAGAAAGGCAAAGGCAAGAAAGTGCACGGCTGAAAATGTTGGAAATATCCGAGCAAATATAGATAGCCTATGTTACCTGAGGTAACATAGGCTTATGATATCTTTTTCTGTTTTCCCACCAGCAGGAACAATCCCCAGAGGTACACCGAAACGTGCTGATAAATCCTCATAACTCTACTGGAATGCTGAGTCTCATGTGGTGTCAAATTGCCAAGCTCTCTCCAGCCCCCCCTGATATGTTTGCGCAAAGTGAGCTCAAACTGTTTTAGATGGTGGATAGACTCGCGAGATCATATGGCATCCAATAATTGCTGAGACGCAGGGAAATCTTGGAGTGCATGTAGAATCTGATAAGTCCATGTATCACTTTTGTTCGCAAGAAGAAGGTGAGCCCGCACAACATTCTCAAGAAGAGGACTGCTTGAAGAGAGTAAACTGTTCCAGAATTGTATGAAGCATCTGAACCAATAGAAAAAATGGGCATCTGATCTGCTTCGCGACAGCATGCAGTGAGTATCAGCATACCTTTTTTGACACCCAGGAGCGAGTCTTTTCATGAAGCCAAAATGAAAATTGTGTGCAGGGGTTTGTTGAGGAATCATAAGTCAGAGAAGAAGTGGCCCATACTTGACAACCGGGAGACACATACACTTGGAGTAATGGGCATCTTATTCTGAAACGCATCCAAGAGAACACAACAGCAAACGCTCTACTTATCACCAATGGTGTGCTCTTCCTACAAAGAGGGCTCTGGTCACACATTAGCCTTACATCACCTTTCCAAATACACGTTTCTTGCTTAACCTGCCTTGTGATGTCATTCGCATACAGCTCATTTTCAGACTTCGTGTTCACACCCTACGTTTTGAGACAGCGACATGGAATAAAAGTAACTCCCCACCTGTGACCTTTGTGATACTGATGATGTCCAAGTTGAAATAGCAATAGGCAGCATGTTCTTTTCCACTGCGCCAATCACGCGATTTCTCTCTGCAGGAAATATGCATCTCTGTTTCCCCAAACAGGAGCCCACGATGTGCTACTTCCTCAAGCCAGAACAATTAAAAATCTTCATTTGTTCCTCCATGAACTAATTGCTTTTTATGAGCAGGCTAGCAGTTGCACTTCTTGACTGAAGGCCTTTTTTGTAAAACCTTGTAAAACCTTAATCTTTAGAGTGCAGCTCGGACAGATCACTGAACTTTGACTTTGACCAGAGCCCTATCTGTGAAACAAAACACCAGTGCCAAAGCCTGGTCCACTATCAAGAAAGAGGCCGTCGTTCATGCCAAATATAGACTTATACAAAATAGGCTCTCAACTAAATCCCAAAAATAGTAAAACGCTGGTATCTAGCAACCGTATCTATAGTGTTTGCCTGGACTTTTTGAGCTTTCCCCCGGTGCTCTTTACATGCCTATCCGAGCCCTTCACTTTTTGTCCCACAGGTGTGCTCTTCACTGAAGCCGCTCCCTTGGCTGCTTGCTTGGGTGTGGATAGTTGTTTGGGTGTAGCAGCAGCAGCATGCTTTGCCGTTTGCTTGGGTGTGGATAGCTGCTTGGGTGTAGCAGCTGCCTGCTTTGCCGCTTGCTTGGGCGTGGCTGTAATCTGCTTGGGCGTTGCACCTTTCTGCATTGTTGCGGCCTTAGGCGTGACCGCCAGAGCGGGCCTCTGTGCCTTCCCAGTGCTTAAAGGAGCTACGTGGGCTCCTGTGAAGGGCGCTGACGGAGACGACAAGGATTGCCTCTTTCGTTTACTGCCCGCGCCTCCCCTTCCACTACCGGCACCTGCTTCTTGAATCACCTCCTCTTCATCACTCCCACTGGCTTCGCTGCCGCCACTCAACCTCCCCCCATCCGAGTCCCCACCCTCCTCACTCTCCTCCTCACTACTGCTCCCCTCCTCCATCATTGCATCCCCTCTCAACCCTTCCTCAAGATCTGACGAGCTCTCCCCTTTGCTCAAGTCATCTTGGCCTTCCCCTGCCAAGCCCACTTGGACTCCAGCCCCCCTTGCCCCCCTCCTGTCCTCACTCTCACTCTCTGAGTCCCCACTCTCTGATGAGCTTGCCTCTACTGTAGCACCACGGCCACCGGCCCCGTTCTGTGCTGCTGCTGCTGCACCGTTGGCTTGCAAACCTGGTGAGTGCTCTATAGAGCTGCCTAAATGTTGCTGCGAAAACGTAGGGGCAAGAAGGACAAGGAGAGAGGTGACAGAAGACTTATTGGAAGTACTTAAATAAATACTATAGTAAGAGGCAGTAAAGACTGCAAAGCGCAGGCAGCTCCCTGATTGACAGTCTAGGGCATAGAATCCATGCAGTTATGCGGATGAGGGGAAGATTAATAAACAGGGCTGCCACCATCTGAATCGATAGCTCTGGTTTAACCTCTAAAACTTATGACCTGTTTATGCCAGACCCATCTGAGTACTTGACTCAAATACCAACTCTACCAGGCTGTGGTATTTATAAGAGTATACAAAGGAACACTTGGCCTACACCATTCATAAACGAACTTGACCTGCCTCTTACCTGCAGGGAACTGTGCTGCTGCGGCTGGGCCACCTGCTCCTCGTTTTCCTCCTGCTGTACACTTTGAGGGGTCACAACCTACAAGCACATGTCGTTGAGCTTTCTCGTTGAGTACAATTAAAACGGGGCAAACCAACTCAGCAATGTAGCAATACCGGTCGAGGCAATAAGAAAGCTGGACCTGGATATAATTTAGCCATAGAAGGTCTTGCGGATGACAAACAAGTTCTTTGTGTGTGTGTTTGCAATGTATCATGCAGCTACTGCAAAGTCTAGTGATTTAGCAAGAGGGTGTTTACTACTAAAACCACACGTCCTCCTCTTTTTACAACAAGCAAAATGCAAGCAAACCTCTGCAAACCAAATGCAATGTAATGGCTGAGAGACTAAGAACTGGTCACATAGAAGGATGCACCAATTCAATGCATTGGCTAAAAGACCGAGCATTGCATGTGTGTGCTTTGTACCTTCATCGCTGCAAGAGTGTAATCCAGCATGTAGGTAGAGCGGACTAGGCGATCCACGCGAGAGAAGTGGCGTTGTGTGTACACCAGGAGGGCATCTACCAGGTCTAGTACACCTGCGCATGGACATTTGCATGATCGTAGGTACACAAAGAGGTAGGTATACAAACCATCTCCTTTCTTCTATTACATGTGCACACAAACACGATGTGCGATGGCACAATGGCAGGGTAGAGCCAGCTTTTGTGTGCACTATGCTATATGCACAGGATGACTGGACAACAACGCACGAGGACATGGTGCAACCAGCTACACTCCTTGATCTGTACAGGACATGACTAGGGTTGGCCATGATTAGGGTTGGCCAGAACCACACCGATAGGTATATACGGTGTATATACGGTACTTTGGCAGGGATATCACCATACATACGGTCATATACAGTGTGTATACACGGTTCTGGCCAACCCTAGACATGACTGTATATATACACCGTATGTGCCTGTATATTTGGTAATTTCCTTGCCAAAAAAACCGTGTATACACCAAAAAATATATATATAATAGTTCTGGCCAACCCTAGACATGACGCATAATGGCACGGTAACCAACTGTCACCCCATTTTCTAACGCCTCTTCACACCTAAGCGCAGTAATCAGGACAGAGCCTTAGCATCCCCTCGAAAGTGTGCGTCAACACGTGATTTGTGTGAAATGCCTGTGTGTGCCCAGGAGGTGCCCGCTGTACAACATCACACATCAGCACCAGGCGCTCCAGCTCAGCAGGACAAATGACGTAAGGGCTGACGTGCACAAAGTGATGCTTCTAGAACGCACCGCCAATCGTGTTCATGACGTTCTGTGCCATGTCTCCTGCTCACTGACGTACCTTTGGTTGCCTGTGAACAAAAGTGCACCTTTTAAGAGAGCATACAATCCCCACCC
>Ga0307968_1000529_pt1:17500-27500 | contig 27500 bp, 31 predicted proteins | sample OrgLakmetagen650_FD_201834 | JGI IMG/M metagenome (GOLD analysis project Ga0307968, IMG submission 201834) | Saline water microbial communities from Organic Lake, Antarctica - #650 | ecosystem: Environmental > Aquatic > Non-marine Saline and Alkaline > Saline | place: Antarctica...
GCCTGCAGAAGGGTGTGTGTTTTTGGGCGAGGCACGCACACGCACGTGCAGAGAGCACACATACACGTGTTGGGTTCAGGTGTATCAGGATCAGAAAAGCCGTGGGGAGTAGGAGACTCATTTGAGCATTAGGGACAGCTTCATATTCTATCAGGCTAACTCTGCAGCAACCTTGGCGGACACTTGTTGCAGGGTAGCACTCACAGCAGCTACATACATACGCACGCATACACTTAAAACAAACACCTTTCACCTGCTGGTCATTAGTCTTGGATTTCTTAGACTTCTTAGTAGCCTCACCGCCCTCTGGGCTGCTAGCTGCAGCAGCCGCCTCCAACACGTTGCCAAGGTCCCACACCTGTGTGTGTATATGTGTGTGTTTGTGTTGCGTATTGTGTTGTGTTGTACGTGTTGTATGTGTGTGCACATGTGCATGTATATGTGTGTAGAGCACATAAATTATCAAAGCAGTTTAGGTAAGAGTGCAAGTCAGCCAAAAAAACCCAGCAGTACAGTTTAGCCAATCAGTGCCCTCCTTAGAAAGCAGGATTCAGTACAACATAAAGGACCAGCTCAAATTGACAAGGTAACACCATCCCAAACCCACTTGAGCATGCACACAACACACAACAAAAACACCTTGGAACACACAGATTGCATACTCACACCTCACGTACATCAAGACGTGCGCTCGGAAAGCAAAACTGTGCAAATCTTAAGAACGCGCACAAACCACACACGCATACTGCACACACTTTGAGGCGAGCACAAACCACACCAGATACACACACACACCTTGAGGAGCTTGTCTGTGCCTGCAGACACAAGGAACTTGGGAGGGCAGCCCTTGCGTGCTAAGGCAACAGCAGACACCGCCCCCACATGCCCCACACCCACACCAAGGCACCGCCCGCTTGGCACAGCCCACGCACGCACTTCGGCATCCTTGCCCCCAGACACCACCACGCCCTCCTGGTCCCACCCTGTGTGTGTATGTGTGCGTGTGCGTGTGTTTGTGTGTGTGTGTGTATGTGTGTGTGTGTGCGTGTGCGTGTGTTTGTGTGTATGTGCGTGTGTGTGTGCACGTTGATGGCTGTGTGTGTATGCGCACCCATACTGCAGCACCTCAAAGAAGTGGCCCGAAACCATGCCTTACCACTATCGCCATCCTCTAACTCGCTCACCATACCAGCTGTACCCGGTATAATGCTCCCCCTCTATCCAGATTCACTGCACACTTAGCCCCTATAACAGCACGTACAAGAGCAGCGCTCTAACAAACTGACATGTGCATAACACACTCACACGTGCATGTACACACAAGCACACACATGCACGGACACATGCACAGGCACACACACATAGACCACTACTCCATCCTCCTTTCACTCACCACTCTGCCAGCTGCTGCTGCTGCTGCTGCTGCCCCCCTCCCCTCCCCTTCCCCAAGTCACTGCATCCATGGCCAGCACAGTGTCCTTATGGCCCACCAAGCTCGTGGAGCAGGACAGGCTACCCATTTCAAACAGCCTGCAACATATTGAATCAAGGCATGGGTACGTACGTGTTTGGTGGATGACAGGTGCGTGGCAGACACACAAAACAGTTCCCTCGCAGCCTTTTTATACAGAAATGCACGCAGCATCACCCCCCTCCCAACAATTTTGCAGTCTGAGGTGCACAGCTAGCATGGCTCCTTAGCCACAATAGACACTGTTTCCTCGATTGGTGACCTTCACAGTTGTAACATGCACAGCACACATGCACACACACGCACACACACGCACGCACACACAAATCCACCACATCGCACCCAACACCCCCCACCTGATAACTTCGCAGTTGGATGCCACTGCAATGTGAGAGGGAGATGAAGGGGAGGCCCCTCCGACAAACCGCAGGTCTGTTACTTCATCAATGTTCCCAACCAGCTGCCTGCAGGAAGTCAAGTGAAAAAAAGGGACGGCATATGTTCAACAGAGCGAGCTGTTTAAAAACAGGGTTGGCAAGGGCTTCCAGGCAGCTGCGTGCTTGCGTGGACAGATGTACCGGCGCCCTGGATGAGGGCGCCTAAGCAATTTCTTGCGGTGCCTTAGTCACCATACCACCCCCCCTGCATTGCACCGTACCGCCCCTGTATTGCCTCTGTCCTTCCTTGCACTGCCTTTGTCACATTTTGAAATGCAACTCGAATGTTCAACGTGAGTGATGGAGTGGGGGGGGCGTCGTGAATGCTTACCTGCTGAGGTTCAGGCTACTGCCGCTGCTGCTTGTGGAGTTGGAAGTGGGCTTCTGCACGAGTGTCAGAGGTAACAGAGTTTATTTGATGCTGATTCACTTTGCAGCTGTGTGAGTCTGGAAGTGAGCTTCTGCACGTGTGTCAGGGGGGACAGTTTTTTTGATGCTGATTCAGTTTGCAGCTGTGTGAGCCTGGAAGTGGGCTTTAATGCTGCCAGATATCACTTGCGCAAAGTTACGTCTGTACACACACATACTCGTGCAAGGAAACACACACACGCGTGCACACATACTCATACAGGTACCCACCTCGGAGGCATTTTAATTAAAATTGCCTAAAAAAACCACCCAGCATTGCACCTGAAAAAGGCTTTGTGAGCGCCGAACAAGCGGGTCCCCAAAGACTCAATCATGCAAAGCCTGCAAGCTTTCCCAGTCCACAAACACACACGCACAAATTCACACACACTCAAATGCACACACACGCACACACACCTGGTCACAGGTGTAGAACAGTAAGCGAGCATCCCCTGTCGTGGCCATGAGGCCAGCACCAGCAGGCAGCAGGGAGAGGTCAGTGTGCTCACGCACGACAGCTGCTGCTGCAGCGCTGCTCCCTCCCTCAGGCTCACACTCATAGACGCATGTCCCTGTGTTGGTGTGCACGTGTGAGAATGTGTGTGTGTGTTAACGTGTGTGTGTATGTGTGTGTCTGTCACCAGTTTGATATCAGTGTTGTGCACATACGGCGTCATTCAAAAATGGCACCGTAAATAACGATCGTAAATAACGGCGTTACCGTCACTAAACTCTGACGATTGACGGCGTAATTTACTAATTTCACCGTCAATTTTACATAAATTACGCCGTCAGCGTCATTTACCATTGACGCCGTCAAGCGTCAGGTGCACAACACTGTTTGATATGTGCTCTGTGGATGGGGTGTGTTTCTGGTCTAATGAGTAATCTGTCCTTTGTGATTTGCTGGAGAGTTACACGTCTGTCTGCACGTGAGTTTGTAACATCACGAATCAAGGTCTGCATACACAGGCGAAATAGATACACACTCACACACTTAAATATGCTTACAATTTAATTCACGCACTTCTGAACTGCATCCACCCACCCACCCATTACCCCCACACCCACACCACGCCAACACACACACACACCTGTGTCAGTGCGCCAGAGCTTGATGCGCCCCTTCTCCCCTGCTGTGGCAAAGAAGGCCATCTTCTTGGCTGCCTGAAAGCTCAAAGGGTAGAGGGTGTCATATTGTATGGCAATTGCTGAGCTCACAGTAGCAAATCAGCACATGCAGCCGGCTTTGAAGTAAAAGTGTTTAATTGAAGGAATTCAACAGCACCTGCGCTTGCCCTGAATAGGCATTAATATACAAACTAATCGACCCTGCCTATACCTTATGGAATGCTTTGGGCTTAATGATTTGTATATGCGCACCTTAGTTTGGGCTTGATGATGTGTGTATATGCGCAACTTACTTCGGGCTTGGTGGTGTGTGTATATGTGCACCTTAGTTTGGGCTTGGTGATGTGTGTATATGCGCACCTTAGTGGCAGCGCCCAGGACGGGAGGCCTTTCTGTGTTGGGGAAGGCCGAGCCCAAAGGACAGCACACCAGACCTGTGGTTTATAATTGTATGCAGGTGGAGGTCATACAGGACATTCAGTAGGTGGCATGTGCGGCATATGCAGGGACCAGTGCGTCATGAAGAGCTATGTGCTATGTTTTGTGTGGTGCAGGAGCTCGTGAGTTGATAACGCTAGCAGCACAAAAATCAGCAGCCTGCCACGGAAATTGGTAAGGCTGGCCAGAACCATGCATGTGTACGTATTTACGGTGTATGTACAGCATTTTTAGCAGGGGGAAATCCATACATACGGTATTATGTCATACGTAGTGCGCATATACAGCAAAGAAACATGGGCAAGGGGCTAAGCCACCGCTCCACCATGCAAAACAACAGGGGCCTGCTGGACCGACTAAAAGCTTACAGAAATAGGCACACATATCCACTTAGATAGCAGCGCATGAATATAGGGTTTAGCGCAGAGAGCACGGGACTAGAGCCTGTCACCAGCTTTAACACACACACACACTCACACACAAACACACAAACACACACCTATGCATGCGCAGACTTAATTATACTCGCATGCTCACACACACACAGGATTGGCCAGAGCCATAAATACCCAGGTGTGTGACGCGGCGTTTTTAGCAGGGAATCCTCCCAACATAAGGTCACATACAACATACATACACTGTTGTGGCCAACCTTACACCCACCATGTACGTTTAAACACACACACCTTCCACTGCTTCATAAACAGGAATGGTGGCCACTTTGCTGTTGTTGCGCAGGTCCCATGCCACCACCACCTTGTCCCTACCCCCACTCAGCAGGAGCCACCCATCGGGCGATAAAGCCAGGCAGGTCACCGCTGAGAAGTGGGCCTACGGCGTGCGAGAAAATGTGTGTATGTTGATCGTGTGCAATGTTGTACATCCACTTTTCTGACTTGTATCTTCTGCTGCTACCAACACTTACTGCTAACAAAATATCTCCCCCCCGGGGGGCATAACATTGGTGTGCTAATTGCAGTTTCTTTGCCTCACGGCAAGTTTTGCAAGCTTGAGCGGGTCAGCCGTAATTGCAGGAGTAAAATTTTGCATCCAACGCGTGCAATGGAACTAGATCATTAGGGGTGCAGCGTGCAAGAGCCAGCTCGTCAGCACGAGTTTCAAAAGAAAGCATCAAGGTTTTAGGAGAAGGAAACGATGAAAGCTATTGTGCTGAGAGTATTATGGCTGAGTAGATCTTGCGGGCTTGCACATAAAACGTGTGCACTCGTCCTCAAAGCAAAAAAGAACGTAATCTAAGGTCAACACCCAGACAACGCACACGCACACGCTTTCACCCCCCCCCTCACTTTCCCCCTCACCCACACACCTGCAGCGTGGCCACACAGCGCTTCTCCACCAAGTCCCAAACACGGACCTCTGAGTCGTCCCCACCACTGAACAGCAGCAGCTGCTTGGGATGGAACATGACTCGCAGCACCACACCACTGCAGATGCGGTGGTCAGGAAGTGGTACGTGCGCGTCAGCAATAGGCAGGCAGGCAGGGTGTGTCAATTGGCAACGGGGTGTGACTTGGCAATATGCAATATGTGACAGGAACGTGTGAGCAAAAACGTCTAAGTACCTATCATACAACCAATCGGCCAAAAACGTACTTATACATGCACGTGGTCACGTGTATTTCAAGACTACCCTTGCCAACGATACCTTGCACCATGTACACACAGTTTTGGCTGATCTCGTAAGTTTATGCTTGACATAATGGTGAACGTACCAGTATACAAAAGGAACTCAGGGTGGTGCAAAATGCCCAGTCGCAAACAAACCGGGAGCATGCTCACTAATGCTCACGTGCATACTGTATGCCTGGCATATGCAGGGACACTTGCCCTTCCTTACATTATTGATGTCAGAAAGTGGTGTTGAATTTGACAGGGGAAGCGCATTCACTTTCAAAGATACAAATGGAAGCGTGTCACTGAAATGTATTATAAGCCGACTTGAAATCAGTACGAGGGACCTCCTCTCCCAAGGCCTGAGAACCATAAGGCGCCTCATGACAGGGATATGTGGCAGAGTCTTGCCGTGCTGTTGCTCACCTATGTCCCACAAAGGAGTGCGTGCAGAATCCAGCCTGCAGGTCCCACACTTTTATGGTCCGGTCCGCGCTGGCAGTAGCTACATACCTGAGGGAGAGAATGAGAGCAAGAAAGAGAAGCCTTGGGTAAATGATGTCTGTTCATGGCAGCGGAAACTTGCTTACGAAATAGATAATGAATGGCAGCCACGAACCTTACTGTTACATGCTTGAGATCTGCCAACAAAATGCAGAGTATGAAATGCAATCGTACAAAAGCAACTCAGTAAGATGGTACCAAGCACCCGCCCCTGAAATCGTCACCTTCATACCACCATCCCAGCACACACAATTGCAATCCCCTGTAAAAGAGAGAGACACTTACCCGCCGGAGGCATCAACGGCCATATCGGCCACTGCGGCCTTGTGCACCTTCCACGAACGTTTGAGCTTCCCCGTCTGCAGGTCATGCACACGCAGCATCAGGCTGCGGGATGCTGACACCAGGGTGGTGCAGTCTGGACTGATAGCCAGAGCTGTGATGGGCTCCGAGTCCTGGGGAGCGCAGCGAAGGGGGGATGCTTTAGTCAGCGGCAAAAGCGTGCCAATGCTCGCATGCAGGCACAATTGATGACAGCCTCTTGTCATCAAGACAAAACGTGCACTGTTTGCATATGGACGTGCACTGGTTGCATATGACTGCTTGCGTTCTTGCATGGAGCAAGGTTGAATCCACACAAAGTGCAGTACCGACTACCTTAGTAGCCGCCAGCACAGGCTTGCATACGCACTAACTGAACTCACCCCTTCGATGCTCTGTAGCACTGAACCTGTAGCAATGTCCACGACCTGTTGGGGTGTGCAGTGGAGGTTTTACGTAGGTCGGAGCACAATGTGATGAAGGGTTGCACGGTGCACAGGCGGTACAGACGCGCAAAATCCACAAATGAATGCCTACCTTGACCTCATCCCCACACACACATGCCACCAGCTTTCCATCCCTCGAGACCCTTGCTGCTCCCCCTGTGAAGAAGGGCTCAAGCACCCTGTCTTTCTTGTAGTTGTTCTTCTCTTTAGCGGCTTCCATCATAGTGATGTTAAAATTTAATTTGAATTTCTAATCTTTCGAAGCGTAAGTAGGTAGATTTGCGAGAGTGCCAATTTAAATTTATAGCAATATAATGCAACCCAATTATCAGTATGGATACGCTCAACCACCAGCGTCTGGAGCAATGGCATACGGTCAGGCATACAATACCGCTCCCGCCGTGAGCCAGGTGCGTAAGTGTGTGCTTGTTGCGGTGTGCTCCCGCTCGCGATCCCAGTGCAGTCCTTGATGTAGCCCTGTCTCACTTCTTCAAGGGCAAGGCACAACTTCCATTTCTACTCCTTGCACTGTGATCGTGACCGTGTACACACACAGGCACCCCAGCAGCCCACCTACGGCGCGGCTTCAGGAGCAGCAACCCCTGTGTCTGGATATCAGAGCTACGGGGCTCTTGCGCTTCAGCCTTCTGCCCCCTCCACTGCAGCAGCAGCCGCAGCAGTAGCACCAGCAGGTCAGCAGCAGTACGGACAGCAGCAGCAATACGGGCAGCAGCAGCAGCAGCAAGCATGGGGACAAGGCGTGGCCCCTGCTGCCTCACAAGCCCCTGCAGCTGCGTCCGCAACGTATGGCTCTGGCTACAACACGGGCAGTGGCAGCGTGGACCTGAGCCAGCAGCATAACCAGGGCATCAATGCACCCCTGGACACCTCCATGTACGCCAGCAGCGCCCAGGCATACCAGCAGCTTCAGCAGCAGCAACAGCAGCAGCAGCAGCTTCAGCTGCAGCAAGCGACTGCCATGGCGCAGCCAGCATCACAGCAAGCAGGAGAGGGGAGCGCTTATACTGCTGGTGTGGCCAGCGGTGGCCAATACCCTGGAGCCTACGGATCAGCGCAGCAGCGTTTACCTCAGCCTCCTGTGCCCAAGGCTGCTGCAGGGTCAATGGGAGGGATGCCCTCTGCGTCACCCCTCATGCATGGCTATGCTGACATGGACACCACACCGGAGCCAAGCATGGCAGGTATGGTGCTAAACATATGTGCGCACATAGGTGTCAACGCATACCGCTCATCTGCTCACCCTATGTTGCACGCACTTGCGTACACTTCATCACTCATCACACACAGACATTGCGAAAGCACTCACACATGCACACACACACACACAAACACACACACACACACGCTCACACGCATGCATGTAATTAGGTACGCATGTATTGACACAATGTGTGGCTGCATTGCAGACAGCATTGTTATCACACGGATTATTATCACACGCTCATGTACGGTAGCAAATGCAGGCAAACATTTGATCAAGCTTGCGCACACACGCACGCTCACGTGCATGCATGTAATTAGATACGCATGTTGACGCAATCTGTGGCTGCATTGCAGACAGCATTGAAATCGCACTGATTCTAATCGCACACTTGGTAGCACATACAGGCAAACATTCCATTAAGCTCGCGCGCGCGCACACACACACACATACAGACACACACACACACACGCATATAAACACACACAAAGCAGGCATGATGACGGGCGCCTCTCAGCCACGGCCACAGCCACCCGTGCGGGCTGCCAAGGGCCCTGGCCAAGGGCCAATGGGGCCAGCAGGTGAAAAGACACGTGTGCACACTAACGTATTGTATGTGTGTGCTGCACAAGACTGCAAACACGCATGTTGTTACGAGAAACGAGCAAAACACCCGCATGCTGGTGTACAAGCCTCACGACGTGGGACCGCATGAGTAGTTAGGTATACATGTAACATGCAGGACTGTTTCCCCTGTAACTTCCGTTGGCGTGCTTGCACACTCATGCAAGTACAATGAAACACGCAGTGCTGGAAGCACAGGTGCTAGAAAGCGCCTTGACATCCTCATGCGTGCAGGTACGGAAATGCAAACGAATGCACCTCGCTTACGCTTGTTTTTGACACGAAAGCTACTTCCCACTTGCACACAGGTGCGGGCATGAGGGGCAACCCCATGGCAGGAGGTGGAGGAATGGGAGGAGGAGCAGAGGTAGGTGGATGCTATGCAAACAGTTTGTTAGCAGCTGCGTGGGCGGTGCACTTACAAGAGGCCTGTGTAAGTGTGATATACACAAGCACAGCACACAAAACCAGCATGTGCATCTATTCTAAGTGTAGCATGTATTTGCACGCCAGGGGCTTCTGGCCCAAAGCGAGGGGCACTCACAGTGGTGTGTTCTCGTGCAATTCCAGTAGATTAAATATGCACTTATCTGAATGCCTTCTACTGTGATGCCTCGTCATCATGTACGGTCGTCCAACTCATCTGTACGTGCAGCCTTCCTTTACCTCTTTTTTCCCCCTCTAAACCTTCCTCCCCTCAATCAAGTTGCTCTATTTCTCCTCCACCCCGCCCAAATTCTTCAGGACCTCTTTACTCACGGCCAGCCCCTTGCACACAACACACTTCCTAACGAGTGCGTAACGCGTGGCCCATGTCCACAGTGTTTTTACACACACCTACCTGCACATGCACACACACACACGCACATGCACAAATATACACACCCACACTTGTTCTCAAATGAACGATTACACACTCCCTCAGGAGCACATGACGCACGAGCAGTACTACGCAGCCATGAATGCACAGATGGGCATGGGTATGGGTATGGGAGGGGGGGGCAATGAGCTGGACCAAATGTATTCCGCTGCGTACAACGTGGGGGGCGGTGGCGCAGGTGTGTTTTGTACAGGTTCGCTGCTCATGGATGTGAAATTTCCGAGTGTGAAGCCAGTCACATTAGCTCACATGGAGACACGTAAAGGCACACACACACAGTCAATAAATGATCATGCCGTGTTGCAGGTGGTGGGAAGAGAGATACACACCTTAGTGCTTAAGTTGATACCCACATACACACAAACACACATACGTGCATACCTGATGATGTGGTGTGCACAGGCGGTGGGGCGTACGGCGGTATGGGTGGTGGACCTGATGCAGCCATGTACGGCAAGGGGGGAGGAGCAGCAGGCATGGGAGCAG
>Ga0307968_1000531_pt1 | contig 27441 bp, 28 predicted proteins | sample OrgLakmetagen650_FD_201834 | JGI IMG/M metagenome (GOLD analysis project Ga0307968, IMG submission 201834) | Saline water microbial communities from Organic Lake, Antarctica - #650 | ecosystem: Environmental > Aquatic > Non-marine Saline and Alkaline > Saline | place: Antarctica: Organic Lake...
TCTCTCACTCTCACACACACACACACACACACACACACACACACACACACACACACACACACACACACACACACACACACACACACACACACACACACACACACACACACACGTGCACGCACGCACGCACGCACGCACGCACGCACGCACACGCACACAAGCACACACACACACACATACACACACACGCGCACACACACATAAAACAGACACACACGCACAACACACACACGCACACGCACACACACACACACACATGTTGGCTATAATCTTCTCCATTTTATCAAGCAGGCAGCATGGTTCAAACAAGAGCTGCAGCAGCAGCACATGACACTTTAGCTGGTTCTCTTCAGCGCATTCCCGAGGAGGTGCGCATGCATAACATTTGAGGAGGTTTGTGGGTTTGGCTTGCAACTGGTTCCTGATGAGAGTTAATTGTATCTCCAGTTTTGTTGATTTCTGAGGCTAAGGCAGGTATAGTGGGCACCTTCCTAGGTCCTTTCCCAACTTCTTTTTCCAATAAAAAGTCAGCTCCCCACACTAACTAACATAATAATGCCAAGTACCGTACAGCTCCTTAACTACAAAAGAAAGGAAGGGGGGGTTCTTATTGAGGCTCAGGAGGGTTGCAGAGATAATAAGGGAGCATGGAACGCGCTGCAATTAAAGGAAGAGATGTGTCAATAATGCAAAATGACAGATTACTCCTGTATATACTTGATTTGAAAGGCTATGCCAATTTGCTTGCACGTAAGGTAAGGTTACATCGCTATATATGCCTCCAGGGGCATCTATGGAAGCTTGAAAAAAGCATGTAACCACGCCTAGCTAGACAAAAAGGGGAAACGCCAAATTTAAGAAAAAGATGGAATGATAGAAGGAAAGTTGGAGAAAAAGGCATGAAATTGGAAGCCAAAAAGGGAGCTGAAGTATAGCCAGCAGATAAAGTTGCTTGCACGTTATCATTGGGTGTTAAAACTACGTCTTCAATCTCCCAATACTTAAAATTTAATTGTGGTCTATTTTCCCTTGCTTGCACATTTTGTTTGGCTGCTTGTGTCGACTTTCTAGGTTGTTATAGTGCATTCAAGTGCAGCTCAATCTATTTAGGACTTTGATGCAAGGGGTATAGCTCAATACAGAAGCGTAATACTTGTTTTCCTGTGTTTTGATTGTGCACAGGTGCTTCTTCAGATCCTGTCCAACGTGGGGAGCCCCGGCGACTTGCACTCTTTTTTTTGCACCTGTCAAGGCTCACTTGGCTTGGCGGCAGACCCAGTGCTGAAGGCGTGCTGGTTGACGAAGCACCGCCAACCTGAAGCAGTGGACTTGGCAGCAAGGAAGGGTGGTGCAGATGTCATGATCCACCTGCTGCGTATGGGTGGTGTTTCTGCCACAGAGCAGGCACCATACGCTTCTTTCTTATTCAATATCACTCCGATTGAGATCGCTGCCGAAGAAAACCTTCCTGAAGTAGTGACCTACCTCTTGAGCAGAAATGATGTGCATGCTGATGTGGCTGGTGCTACTTCTGCACTGCATTGGGCAACACAGTACAATCATGTTGAGTGTGTGCAGGCCTTGCTTGCTCCTGACTCACCTGTGAACGCTAATAGTTTGAATCAGTATAGTCAGTACCCACTGCATTCAGCTGCTTCACGTGCCAGTTTGGAGGCTGTTCAGTTTTTGTTGTCACGAGGGGCTGTGTGTACGGTGCGTGATAGGATAGGATGGACACCACTTCACTACGTGTGTTGTGATTCAGATAAAAAGGCTGAACAAGCTCAGATACTGGGCATGCTTCTAGAGTCTGGTGGTGATAGCGTGATGAATGCGCAAGATGATGAAGGAAACACACCTCTGCACTTTGCAGTGTGTGAAGATTTATCTGAGTGCTGCGAGGTGCTGTTACATGCAGGGTCTCAGGCCTCCTTAAACATTCGTGATATGTATGGTGAAACACCCTTAGAAATTGCTTTTGTCAAGCAGAATAGTTGTCGAGATGTATTATTGCGCTATGCAAACGGCAACGGGTGAAGATGCTTGGATGTATGTTTTCAAGCCATTCTAAGGCATCATTGGCTAACTGTTGATTAGGAAAGTGTGACAGCTCTCCGTATTATCACGTGGACATTGTTTTAGTACATGGTGCCAGCCTGAGGTACTCCTAAACGTTGCCTGCCAAAGACCATGATAGTCTAGAGGGATTACTACATTATTGAGGGTTACAAGGGAAACAAGCGTTACAAGGATGGCCTACAGCCCGAGACTCTGGCTGATGGCAATTGGCTGGTGCAACAAAATCAACCAGTGTCGAAAATTGAAACTAAATCTGACACAAACCTGAGGAGTCTGTATGAGTCTTGATTTAGGAATGCATTGATCTCAAAATCAGTGATACTGTGATGACGAGCCAAGAAAGGAATAAATTCAGAGCTCGAAGGAGCAAACGCACGCAGAGTCTTAAACATTCCTTCAAAAAGGTCTGTATCTCATGCGCAGCTCGCACACTTCAGCACACTTGCAACAGAAAAGCACATGCTTCTCATCTTGAACTCCTCCACACTCACATTTATCACAATTGCTAGAACCACCATGCCATTTGCAAGACCACTCTCAAATGGTGTGCACGCAATCTGAACCTGCTGAAATTCCTCAACACATGTTTGTCCAATGTCAGATCAAATTAAGGTACTGCAAAGTATAAGACTCAGCACATCTACTGAGAGATGAGCTCTGGCGTGGGGCTCACAATTGATATCACTCTCCTTCTATTCTCGAGCTCAATGTGCGCCTCGTGGCACGGCTCATCTCTCATTCTCTGCGCGGCATGTTCGGCCTCTGGTGAGCGAAGCAAACGAGAGCATTCAAAAGCACCCGCGAGTCTTATTGATAATGGTAGCGCCTTCGGACCAAGAAAGGCCTCCAAGGTGGAAAAACCATCCAGCAGAGGAGTGAGTTCATTGCATCGCTGGTCCCTAATGCTTCTACCAGTTCTCTGGCTCATGCCCTTGTGCGCTCTCTGCACACATGTATGTGTGTCTACTACCCTGTGTCTACTCAGCTTTGCGTCGCTGCCACACTGCTGCTCCTTCCCGGAGCTGGGACCCATGACTCAGATAGACCTCTCGGCCTTATTGTTGTTACACCTTGATAATATGACTGAACGAACAAATAGAATCGGAGACCTTACATGGCAAAGGGTCTCTTGAGGATCCCCTCTAATGGTTCCGCCTCTTAGAGTTCACATGTTGTCAATTAATTACCCAAACTATAAAATCCAGAAGATAAAGGTTATCAATAAGACTGGCCATCCAGCTTATTGAACAAGACATATATAAACTCTCAACTGTCAACCAATTTAACTGCTCCGTCACACGATTCGTCGCTGCCAACGATTGGGCGTGACAATCAGCACGCATTAATATGCCACAAATAAGTGGTCTAGGAAGCCACAGTAAGACTGACAAACAAGCGGCAGTAAGCCTGCCTAAGAAGCATGCAGTAAGCCTGATCAGTAAGCCACAAATAACCGGGGCAGGAAGCCACAGTAAGGCTGACAAACAAGCGTGAGTAAGCCTGTCTGAGTAAGTTATCTCCTTATAGTACTCTGTTGGACCTCGGCTTACTTTCCTTAATTAATGTGGAGAGTGGTTTTCACTGCCTGCGTAGTTTTTCTTTTCTTGTAGCAAGATTTAATAAAAGAATATACAACTCCACGTTGAGGGAGTGCGGCTTGTTTGATAAACAAACAAGACCAGCGCAGGGTATAGTTCCTACACTACAGCCTATACTAAGCAAATCTCAGCTGACTCTAGCTAAGCACAGGCAAAAAGTATGTTCACTCCAATAGCACTCCCAGAGACAAACAGGTACAGACCTTCATTCTAAGTGCCGCTGGACACCGCAAAGCAGCAATCAAAGCCACCAGAATGCTAGCAGATCCAATGAACATGCATCAAGCAGCATTCTTCCATCTGCTTGTGAATGTTGACAAGCTGTGAGGAAAAGAAAAAGAAGGGAGGGGGTTAATTGAGCAAGAGACCAAACATGAAAAATTTTTGCATTTGAGGGGCAACTTTTGACACATTAATTGGCTCCAATCTAGCTTCACATGTGGAAAAAAAGAAATAAATACGCAGGCAGCGACAAGTGTGGGAGCATTGCTAGCGACGCTGAAAAATTGGCGAAGCCCATCATACGCACAACATGTGCATGCAAATGCGTGTGTGTGCGCGCGTGTGTGTGCCTGTGTTTTGGCGTTTGTATGTGTGTGCGTGCGTGTGTCTGTGTGTTTGTGCGTGTGCATGTGTATATGCGTGTGTGCGTGTGTGTATGTATGTGTGTGGTCCCAGAATTTCATCTGACACGGTAGAAATTATGGTTAGGAGCCTATGTCGAGTTTCAGCCCGTGGGGTGGCCTGGGTGGGCCTGGGGAGGCCTGTGTGATGTGTGATGGGAATCCGACAACGCTAGTAGCTCACGCCCCAACAAGGGGGGCTTCGACAAAAAGGAGCCACTTTGGTACCAGATACTGTAAAACTCCTCCGCCAAAAAAATATATATATATATCAAAAAAATAAAAGATCAATGGAGATCAGGAGGGTTGCATGCTTGACCTGGAACTGGCTCCTAATGAGAGTTGATAAAAGTGCTGGAGAGAGCACGTCTGGTATGGACAAGTTTGACAGCATAATTGACAGAATGAACATGAAGCTTGGAAGCAAGTTTCTCACTCTTTGAGGATCAAGACCCAGCTCCATAAAAAACCCCAGAGTGTGACTGATGTAGATGGTGCCACCCACTCCCAAACCATGGTGTGAAGGGTAGCGGAGGCTACTTGAAGAATGGAGCAGAGGCATTTATGCTGTTTTTTGCGCGGCGCTCAGCTGGTTCTGAGATCTGTGGTCATCACAACACTTGATCTTGAGATAAATGTCAGGTTAAAGAATTCTGAGATCTTTGGGTCGGTGCTGTTTGGGGAAGGTGGATCTGCTTTGGCTGACGGTGCTGCTGAGGTGATCCTACTCTCTTTCAGTTGCCCCCTGCCACTCCTAAGAACCCATCCCCCTTCATTGCTGGTCTGTTGCTGTTTTGTTTTCGTGGAGATGGGAGCCAGTACAGCATCTGGACAGCTGGAGGTAAGCCTATTTTTGTCTGAGAAGCGGGGTGGAAAAAGCCACTTTGGTAAAATCTTAGTTCCAGCTGTATTGAGAATCTGGAGATTTTGCATAGTCAGCCAGCCGCTGTTGCTTATATCCATTGAGACAAATCAGGATCCTAGGGACCCTCTTTCGCTGACGGCTTTGAAGATCATGCTGCATGCTTAGTTGTGTTTCTCAGCTCTCAGTGGTCATATTTCTTATTTGCACGTGTTGGCATCCAGAAAAGATATGCAGGGCACCGTCTAGCTGAGAGCATAGGGGGCAAGTTGGGCTTATTCAGTGCTTAAACCATACCACATGCTTTTGGTTGTACAGGGTTCCTGTTTTGTACTTCAGAATGAAACATTCGGTTTTAGCTGTGCCCTAAATATTTTTTGTACAAGAAATTTCCTCCAGTAGGAGTGTGTCGGATGGCAGCCTAAGGCCAATCCTGCTCTTCATGAATTAACAGATGAGATCATACCTGATGCTGTGCTAGAGGATGTGCTTAATGGAGAAGGTCGCGAGTATATATCCATACATGGAGTGATCACAGGCATATTGCTGCACGTGTGAAGAAAGCTGCGATAGATAGGCGTATCAATTACTATATTGGAAGGATCTGATGGACATCATGATTCAAAATATGGAGGGTGTGCAGTTACAGCAGACTATGGTTCAGATGTTGCAAGGTGCAACTAGGAAGTCAAAGAAGGTTGGAATTACATGGAACTGTTTATGTTCCATTACCAGCTAAATAAGAGGTGAACATGGTCGAGGACAAGGAAAGCTTTCCAGAGGGAGATGCCAATGCGGAGGAGCCTGCAAAATCTGCGTCCCCATCCCCTCCCCCACGTTCTCTCCCTCCTTCTGAATCATTTTAGAAGTTTTATGCTGCTATGTTGGCGCTTGTGCGCAGTGCAGTTGCCTTGCCCAGCCTGCATCAAGGACGTGGAATGATGTGGAAAACATGGTCAATAATATGGAGGGTGAGTTACAACAGACTACAATGGATCCGATCCCACAGGTAGCAAATATCCCACGGGTAGCAACTGATATCAGAATCTGTCCGGGGGGTGTACTACTCCAGTAACTGGGCTGACCTTCAGTGTACTTCTTGAAGTAGACGAAAAGCGCCACCCGTGCTGGCATTGTCTCACATCAAACAGAGGACTACTTGTAGGTACGTACACCTACGTCTGCGTACGCATGTGGCGGTTGCCTGTCCCTCGTTGGTGCCGTCAGGCGAAGCTGATGCGATTTATTTACTGATATATTATTATTCCAGTAATGAATAAATCAGAACGATTGTGTCAGGAAATCGGGAATTCTGGCGCAGAGCTACCAGCTCGATATAAATAATTATTTAAATTGCAAAAAAAATATTAAACATGGATGCAATCTCTAGCAGCCCATCAAAGGAGGGGGACTCTGACGTGAATCTACCGCAAACTCAAGGGTTCACAGCTGCCGCGACGACCAGTGATGCTGTTTATGATCCCCTAGTCAGGTCTATTCCTCTTTCTACAGGGAGTGAGCATGATCACAGCAAGCGACAGACAGCAGCTGCTTTTGCATTTGAGGACGAGGCCTTTGGTGATGATGCCGCCGCCTTTCAGGAGGGCTGGCCCTTAGCGCCTCCCCCTTTCCTAGAAGCTGGCCAACAAGATGATGCCACTGCATCGTGCAGGAGAGACTTGTGCACAGGTAGGCGTTTGCAGCTCGCTTTCTAATTGATAGACAATGGCGGCTCCGTGCCTTGTCTTGTGCAAACAATGCCTGTTGAAAAGATCAGAAGATGAAAGCAAATAGGTAGTACGTATGAGGGCAGCTTCTCACATAAGGATAGATTAGAATCGAAGAGCAACTGGAACTTCAGCGACGACAGCCACATACAAGTGCTCACGCATGCATTGACGCTCATCCAGATACACCTGCTTTCTCATTCTCCTCGCTCGTGTAACACCTGCAGCCTTTTCCCTTAATGACCTCTGCAACAGCTCTGAGTTCCTGGTTTGGCTTCAAAGGCAGCAAGGTGCGTCTATTAACAATCAGAGCTGCAGTCATAGATTCTGTGTTGCAACACCCTCAGTGGACACTTGGCTGTTAATGCAAGGCAGCTGCATGCCCTCCTCCCTTTGCTTGAAAGTAGCTTAAACACAGCATTAAACCCACAGACAAAACACACTCACACTCATACGCACACACAGACACACACACACAAACACATGCACAAACACAAACACAAATACACCTGCAGACGGCAATGTACGTCGCCCTTGGACGGCGGCAACACCACTCCTTTCTCTCGCCGTCCTGCTGGCTATTGTGCTGCTTTTTACAGCATTGCTCCCCTCTTGTTTTCTCAATAACAACCCTGCTTGGATGCCTGTTCTCCGCACTGCATCCTCCCTGCTGCCTTCAACACAGCCGCCTCTACTGCAGCAGCTTTCCTTACAACAGCAGCAGCAGCACCACCATCACCACCTCCACGGAGGCTGGCAGCAGCAGCAGCAGACTGCACCATTTAAGAGCCAGAAGCAGCAGCAGCAGCAGCAGCAGAAGCAGGATGCACTAGTCAAGAGCCAGAACTACCATCTTCATCATCATCATCATCATCATCATCATGCACCATTAAATGGCCAGCAGCACCGCCTGATTGCCTTCCTCACCACCTGCCCCGTACCAAATAAGCCCCTTTGCTTGCAGGACCTCCACCACCACTACCACCACCACCACTTTGCCGGTATCTCCGCAGTCTGCAGCCCAGAGGACAAGCTTCTGGAGCTGCTGCTTCAGGCTACAAAGCAGCAGGAGTACTTTGAGACATTGCTAGGCCACTCAGGCTCCTTATCTGTGCCCCCCCTCGCGCATTCCCTTTCTGCACACAAGCCCCTTCAAACAGATCCACCCTCACGCTCCATCATTTCCACTCCCACTCACATTGTCAACAAGGTAGCATCTAGCAGTGCAGAGGCCCGGCTCTCATCAAGAGAGTCGCAAACGCATCTCTTCACGGAAACCCTGCAGGGCGCGGCGACTCTACAGAGCACAGCAATGGGCAGCAAGGACAGCAACACAGCAGCAGGAGTTAAGGACAACATTGCAGCACCATGCAGCATCGCAGCCATGCATGTCCTCCTTCCCTCTTTCCTACAACACAGCTGTGCCTTTTTTGCAGTCATTTCTCTGCTGCTGCTGCTGTTGCTTCTGCTGCGCATCTGTATGCACAGAAGCAGTGACAAGTGCGCAGCAGCAGGGACGCAATTGGTGGGCAGAAGAAGTGATGAGCATGCAGCAGCACAGACGACAGAGATGGGCAAAAGCAGTGATCAACGTGCAGCAGCAGCAGCAGCAGCAGCAGGGACAGAAGTGGTGGGCAGAGGCAGTGGCGAGGATGCAGCAGCACAGACAACAGAAATGGCCAGAAGCAGTGATCAATGTGCAGCAGCAGCAGCAGCAGCAGCAGCAGCAGCAACAGGGACAGAAGTGGTGGGCAGAGGCAGTGGCAAGGATGCAGCAGCACAGACAACAGAAATGGGCAGAAGCAGTGATCAACGTGCAGCAGCAGCAGCAGCAGCAGCAGGGACAGAAGTGGTGGGCAGAGGCAGTGGCAAGGATGCAGCAACATTGACAACAGAAATGGGCAGAAGCAGTGATCAACGTGCAGCAGCAGCAGCAGGGACACAAATGGTGGGCAGAGGCAGTGACGTGGATGCAGCAGCAGGGACGCCAGATGCGGCAGAGGCAGCGGCAGCAACGGCAGCAGTGCCAGCGTTTGCGGCATCAGGGATGAAAGAAGCATCTTTGGAAGGGGGGGGCTTCGGGCTTGCAGGTGTTGCATCTGCCTCTGTCACTTGTGTGCAGCGAGCAGAAGTAAAAGCTGATGAGGGCAGAGAAAAGTTGGGTCAGAAAGGGCAGGTATGTCAAGAGAATGGAAGCGGTGCAGGCAGGAGAGACCAGCACCGAGTGGTGCTGCAGCATCCGCAGTGTGAGTGGGAGGGTCATCAGCTTGGTCGGCATGAGCAGCAGCGATCTCATGCTCATAATCAGGAGCAGCAGCAGCAGCAGCAGCAGCAGCAAGAATATAGATTGAGCACCACAGTATCACAAAAACTCCTCAACCAAGAGCAGCAGCAGCAGCAGCAGCAACAACAAAAACACATGGGAGAGCAACAGGCGGCAGTTGTGCAGCCGGGACGTGATCACCAGGAGCAGCACCAAGCAATGCCAGTGCAGCATCTGGTGCTGGAAGGGCCTGCAAATGAGGCCTCATTCTTGCCTTCCTCTCCTTTTCCAGCTACTTGTGGGAGCCCCGGGAGCTACTTCATGCTCCCTCCAGGTACGCAGGCAACATATGTCCAAATAACACCTACACAGGCAGTGACAGTTGCTCCCTGTATTCCATCAAAGAAAGCTCCATGCTCCCTCCAGGTACACAAGAACAGGAGGAAAGCAAATGGAGACAATGGCAACAACATATGTTTTTTGCTTCGTGTTCCCTGTAGGTAAACAAATTTAGGTGGAAAAAAAGCAGGCAGTGGCAACAACACATTTCTTAAAGCTTCATGCATTCTCTAGGTACACAAGATTAGGAGGAAAACAAATAGAGGCAGCGGCGACAACATGTTTCAACAACAGCTTCATGCACCTCTAGTACACGAGATCAGGAGAAAAACACGCAGGCAGTGGCAACAGCCTAATAACAACAAAAGCTCATGCCCCTCTAGGTACACACAAATCGAAAACATCCACTCAGGCAGCAGGCAGCAGGCTGTGACAACTACTCACTACATTAATTCAAGGAAAGATCCATGCTCCCTTCAGGTGCCCACAAACATACAGCTTTGACGCATGCAACAGGAAAGAGGCTGTGACAACTACTCCCTACATCAATTTTAGAAAGCTCCATGCTCTATGCTCACTGTAGGTCCACAAGTGGCTCCTCTCCCTTTACTGATGTGGGAGTGGTTTCTACCTAGGGTTGGCCAGAACCAAGTATATACGGTGCATACACGGTATTTTGAGCAGGGAAAATACCAAATATACGGTCGTATACAGTTTGTATATAGGGTTCTGGCCAATTCTATTTCTAATGCGTGGGTGCTGCTCTATTCTGTCTACTCACCCAATTCCACTCACGCAAGGGCCATTTCACATCAAACAATCTTCAAGCCAACCCAAGCCTGACGCTCAATCACTTGAAAGCTTGACATTAATTTTGCAACGCAGTGTGCACTTGCTTCCTTGTATTTCGCAGCTTTCAGTTATCTGCAGCCATGTAGTAGAGAGTTTGCTATCTTTCCTTGACCTCTGTAACACGCCCAAAATCAAATCACTTGCAGGATGTCTGGTTGGATCTCAAAGCCGCGACCCGTGTGATTTGGTGTCTGGAAGGGCCCTCAGTACACACGACATGCCTGACCTGCCTGACCTGCCAGGTGTGTGCGTGCATGCCTGTACGTTGTGCGTGTGTTGGTGTGTGTAGTGTGTAATATTTGTTGTTGCAAACACACAGTTGAAAGTCACCTGTTGTCCTGCGTCTTGACTCACAATTCTGTTTGCAATTTGAGCTTAGGGGGTTGGTATGTGATACATGAATAAAGGGAACATGCTACCTACTACGCGATTGAAAAAGGAGGTGCAAGTGTATTTCTGGCGATCGTGCACTGAGTTATTGCTTGCAATGCCACTGAGGTGTTGCTTTCTATGCTGTACTGAGGTATAGATTGTGATGCTACTGAGGTATTCATTGCAATGTTACTGTGGTATTGATTGCAATGCTACTGAGGTATTCATTACAATGCTACTGTGGTATAAATTGCAATGCTACTGAGGTATTCATTGCAATGCTACTGATGTTTTGCTTGCAAAGAGGACTTGAGATCAGGTCACAAAGGGGCTGGTAATACTAGTTGTGTTGCTTGGAATTCGTGTCAGATCTGATGAGTTTGAAAAAGTTTACCTCAATAGCATCACGTGTTGCATTCCATTTGTCCCACATATTACAGCATTGCCATTCCCAGTTGTACAGCACATTGAGGGAGCAGACTATTTACAAACGTTTTGGACGTTATACTTCATTCGTAGGGTTGGCCATAACCGTACATATTCACCGTGTACGGCCATATATTTGGCAGTGGTTTCCCTGCCAAAACAGCATATATAAACCGTATATATACACGTGGTTATGGCCAGACCTATTCAATTGCCTCCTTTGCGGCTCAAGAATGATAGTGCTATTTTCTTCTAACCCGTGATTATATCCAGCGCAGACTCCTGCTGATATTTTCATTGCAACAGTTACGCGTACCCCTCTCTGGCAGGCTACAAATAAATACCATTATATGCTGCGCATCCTAGGATGTTTGGTTAGAAAGCTCTAACACTCTGTAAAGTAAACAGTCTGTAAAGAAAAAGTTATGTAAACATTCCTGCGTTCACTGACCTCAGACTCTTACGCTCTGTAAAGTAAACAGTCTGTAAAGTAAAAGTTATATAAACATTTCTGCGTTCACTGACCACAGACTCTTACGCTCTGTAAAGCAAACAGTCTGTAAAGTAAATATTTTGCAAACTTTCCTGCGTTCACTGACCACAGACGACCTGCTGCTGCTGAGCTACGGTGCAACAAGGGCGCCTCCAAGGCCTGGCTTTTTTCACACATGTGACCCCCTGCTGCTACCGACCATCCCATTTAAAGCTCTGTCTGACCAGATCAGGTCGCCATCCGGCCTCAGATCACCTCCAAGGAACTGCATGCAGCCGGGAAGCCCTCGCCACGCGTGGAACAGCACTTCATTTCTTGGAGGTGCATATGTTGTTTTCCCTTGTGTTGTTTTTCCTTTGTACCTACTGACACACAATAATTACACACAAGGGCTCACCAGGTAATCACACACAAGGGCTCACCACATAATTATTAATCACACATAAAAATTCACCACGTAATCACTCACAAGGGCTCACCACATAATTATTAATCACACACAAGGGCTAATCACGTAATCACACACAAGGGCTCACCACATAATTATTAATCACACACAAGGGCTCACCACATAATTATTAATCACACACAAGGGCTCACCACATAATTATTAATCACACACAAGGGCTCACCACATAATAAATAATCACACATAAAGGTTCACCACGTAATCACTCACAAGGGCTCACCACATAATCACACACAAGGGCTCACCACATAATAAATAATTACACACAAGGGCTAACCACGTAATCACACGCAAAGGCTCACCACAAATTAATAATCACACACAAAGGCTCACCACGTAATCACACACAAGGGCTCACCACGTAATCACTCACAAGGGCTCACCACATAATCACACACAAAGGCTCGCCACATAATCACACACAGGCTCACCACGTAATCACACAAAAAGGCTCACCACGTAATCACACAAAAAGGCTCACCACGTAATCACTCACAAGGGCTCACCACGTAATCACACACAAAGGCTCACCACGTAATCACACAAAAAGGCTCACCACGTAATCACACAAAAAGGCTCACCACGTAATCACACACAGGCTCACCACGTAATCACACACAGGCTCACCACGTAATCACTCACAAGGGCTCACCACGTAATCACACACAAAGGCTCGCCACGTAATCACACACAGGCTCACCACGTAATCACACACAGGCTCACCACGTAATCACACAAAAAGGCTCACCACGTAATCACTCGCAAGGGCTCACCACATAATCACACACAAAGGCTCACCACGTAATCACACACAAGGGCTCACCACGTAATCACACACAAGGGCTCACCACAAAATCACACACAAAGGCTCACCACGTAATAATCTGTACCTCTTTTTGTAGTTTTTTTCTTGCACATGCACTTGTCTCATTTTCGTTGTGCATTTCCCTGCTTTTTATTACCTGCACACAGTTGTACATGATTAACTGTATCTGATTCCTTTTATTATTGGCTTGCACACGTAATTGCCCGTAATTCATTGTGCCTTTCCCTGCCTCTTCAAATCTACACACAGGAGCTCGCCAGAAAACCAGCTGCACCTCTTTTTTCAGTGACAAAGCCTGCGTGTGCATTATTTCTCTTGTGCCCTCTTTTCATGTCAGCTAACGTCAAGGGCAGCAAGGTCCAAGCTCAACCGAACGCATGCTGCATTTCTTCTTGCATGGTGGAAGGTGTAGAATAGGATGCTGTACATTTGTATTTATATCGCAGGCAGTCCCAACGTGACGTATCAAAATCCCGGCAGCTGGAAGCTGATGCACCGCAATCCGTACATGGAAGGTAAGCCCTTAACTTTCACGTTGCAGCGTTTGTAGCAATTGGCTTGCTCTCAAGCTGTGAGCAAGATTTGGAAAGGACTGGTTAGTTGATGGATTGGTCACCCATTGCATGTCAAGCTATAGCTAAAGATTTGGAAAGGACTGGTCAGTTGATGGATTGGTCACCCCTTGCATGTCAAACTGAAATTCCACCGAGTTTGGAAGTTGAAAAGTGCATACTTTTGCCAAGCTAAGTTTTGGTGGGGGAGACTCACTTCGGGCCAATGTGTCTCCTTTTCCTTAATTGATGCAGGGAGTGTTTTGCTGCCTGCGTAGCCTTTCTTCTTCTTTTTCTTGCACACACCTATGTGCAGTTATGCTATAGCATGTGCTTTGTAAGAGCAGCATGTGTTTGCACATTCAGGCTTGTGTCTGAAAGTTGAATGGCGTGGAACCTAGGCTGAAACTAGATAAAACACGCAGGCTGTACCAAAACAAAACCACTCCCCACACTGGTTAAGGAAAAGGAGCCACTTTGGTACCAGGTACCGACTGAATTCACTCAAAGGCCAGGGAGGGTTGCATATTGTTTGCGTCATGCAGTTTCAGACCTTTTGACCAAAAATGCACAGCTGACCAGTGATACACAATAGACAGCAGAAAGAAAACCATCGGTCATAATTTTCCAGCACGACTAGTGCTGGACTTCATACAACGTACTTTACTGGAATACATGCATGCACACTCAGCTGTACACACTAGCTCAAAATCATGACCCATGTTGCTGCTTCCAGATTCTGCAATCCAGATCCCTTTCCTCACTCTTGGAAGCAGCTGGATCTCAGGTGAGTGAGACCTGTCCCTCTTGCCTGTAAAAATCCTGTTGTATTATTGCAACGTTGTCTGGAAGAAGAGGAGCTTAATAAAGGTACAGAACGCAGCAGGCAGTCTAGATATTACCAGCATGGTTGGAGTAGACCTCTGAGACATCATGTCCCCTGGTCCTTGAAAAAGTTATTGCAATGCCTTTGCCGATCCCGTCTCCACTTTACAAAGCTGGTAGATCTTTGGTGAGCAAATCCAGCACTCTTCTCTTCTCCAGTCTTTGCATAGCTGGTGGATGTCTGTCGTGCAAACCCAGCACTCTACTTTTTTCCACTAGATGTGCTCATCATGATAGACATGAAATGCATTCGCCTCTCCCTGGACAGTTGTATTTAAGTGTTAATATCCCTTAATACCTCTAGACAGTTGCGTGGAAGTGCTAATAACACCTTATTAATAATACCGCAGTGTGACATACCCTCACGTCGTACAATGAACAAGGAGTCAGAGATTGACATACCCTCACTTTGCATGTTAATTAAGGTACTAGAGACTGTGTCATACCCTCACCTCATACCTCATACAAGGAACAAGGAACCGTAGACTTTCCGTACCCTCAGTATGTACAGTATGTAAGTAACCGGAGGCTGCTGTACCCTTACCCCGTATATATTATATAAGGAACCAGAGACTGTCCATACCCTCACTTTGTACAGTATGTAATACGGCAAGAGTGTGTGTGTTTGTGTGTGCGTGTGTGCGTGTGTGTGTGTGTGTGTGTGTGTGAGAGGAACCGGAGACTGGCATACCCTAGTTCATGACAGTCTGCTGTACCCCATATGACCTTCTGCTGGGCAGCTAGTACTATTTGTAAAAGGTGGATTTGAGTCTGTGCCCCCAGAGAGTGTAACCAGGCCACGAACGACTAGGATATCAGGGTACCACCTCACTCCCACCCTAGCAACATATCCTTACCTCTTTCTTTTGCAAATATGCTCAGCGCCAGCTCCGACGTTCTGTGCGTATACATACTCATAATTCAGTGTCCAATGCAGGCCTCCCCCCTAGTCCTGCTCCTGCTCTCTCTTCAAGCACCAGCACCAGCAGCACCGGTCCTTTCAGCTTACTGAAAAGCGGAAACAGCAGCGGCAACTCCCCCACCCCCCCTTTTACCAGCAACAGCAATGATCCTTCCTCCGGTCATCAAGGAGGTACAAACCTTCCTATCCAGGCACTTTCCTCCCTCGGCGCACCCCCATTCCCTGACGCATTCCCTCCACTTCCCCTGGGACCCCCTTTTCCCAACACGCTTCCTTCCCCCAATGCACGCTCTCTCCGCAACGCATTTATTTCTCCTTCCGCCAACGCAAACCCTTCCTCCAGCAAATTCCCTCCTTCCCCCAACGCACCCCCGTTCTCCATTGCACTCCCTCCTTCCCCCACCGCTTCATCCCTCTACTCTACTACAACACCGTCCTTCCTAGTTCCTGCAAGGCTGGAGGAAGGTCCAATGCAAGCAAACTCCCTCCTTCCCCCATCCTCCGCACCTTGTCCCCCTGCCTCCTCTTTCTCTTCCTTCTCCATCCCTTCCGTACCTCTTTGCTGTCTAGGCAGCGAAACGCACGGCCACACCAGCAGTCGTGGGAAGGACCTAAGTGCGACACCATGTTCTCCTGCTTTCTCTCTTCCTTCATCCCCTACCACATCATTATCTCTTTGCGGTCCAGGAAGCCACACGCACACCCACCTGAGTAGCCACGCAGGCTCCCCTAGCCCTCACTCCACCTCTTTTGGCTTTCCACAACAGGTGGGTGTTGTCACGGCGAATCATGGTACCAGCTCGAGCATGGATTGCGAGTATGGGCCATATTAGTTGATTCGTCCATAGCACTGATTCAGCATGACAGTTTCCTGTGTGCTGCACATGCGCACAAGTTGTTACCTTACGTCCATGGTTTTTTTCTGAAATCAAAACGGTTAATCATTACCCATGCTTCCTCCTGTTATCCTACACCTATTTTGTTCTAGGTTTAAACGAGTTCAGATCACGTCTAAGCAAGTGCCGCTGTTCACCAAAAGTAGGGACAATTGCAGCGCTGCAAAAATGTCATTGCTTGATCTGTGAAGTCACCCTCACTTTGGTTTAGATGAATTCACTACCGTAATAACTGAATCATTTCTTGAACCTCTTCCTTGTAACTGAATCATTTCTTGACGCCTCTTTTTTTAACTGAATCATTTCTTGACACCTCTTTCTTATAGTTGAAACATTTCTTGACACCTATTTCTTATAATTTTCACCCAGATCACTGGCAGTAACAGCCAGATCACCCCGCAGCTCAGTCCCAAGGCAAAGGCGTTGCCCCCTTCCCGTCTTCCTTGCTTGAGGTGAGTTTTGGCTACAACGTGGTTTGGATCTGCATTGTGGTTCTAGGTCCCCGTTCCATCTTACGTGACTACAACGTGGTTTGGATTTGCATTGTGGTTCTATGTCCCTCTTTCATCTTACGTTGTTACAACTTGGTTTGGATTTGCATTGTGGTTCTATGTCCCTGTTTCATCTTACGTGGTTACAACGTGGTTTGATTATGCATCGTGATTCTAGGATCCTGTTCCATCTGACGTGGTTACAACGTGGTTTGGATTTGCATCGTGGTTCTTTGTACCTGTTTCATGCATCTTACACGCGCAACTATGAATAGACCATCCTTAGTAAACACAAATTTTTTTTCAGCCTGTCTTTTCGCTGACCTGTGCTTAAGATAAGAAGGAAGATAACATTCGCAGTCACAGGTGGAGACCTGCAATAAAACAGTACATAACTCGCAAATTTGTAATGGTAGTAAACATCTAGGGTTGGCCAGAACCGCATATAATCACCGTATATGACCGTATATTCGGTGATTTCCCTGCCGAAAAACACAGTATATATATATACACCGTAAGTACATGGTTCTGGCCAACCCTAAAAAACGCGCAAAACTTGTACATACAGATACACTTGATAGCTGATAGGTAAAGTGCAAACCATTTGAAGTCATTTCTGGTTCAGTGCACAACTGCAGCATTGACAGGGTTTGCTTGCCCTTGTTCAGATGAACAAAAAATTCTGGAATCCAACCACTGCTTCTTTTACCTTCTCATGTTGCATGACTTGAAACTTTGTAACAGGGCAAACAAAGTAAGAACACAAATTACGCGGTCAGTAAGAACCACTCCCCACATTATGTAAGGTATTAATCAAGAAAAACAAACCTCTTTGAATCGAGGCACCAAAGTACAAGGGTTAAGCTGTGCTCTCTTGTGACATTTAAGCTGTGTCCTCTTGTGACAGTTGTGCTGTGCTCACTTTTCACAGTTATGCTGTGCCCTCTTGTGACAGTTGTGCTGCGCCCTCTTGTAACAGTTATGCTTGGCTCGCTTTTCACAATGATGCTGTGCCCTCTTGTGACAGTTGTGTAATCCATTTTTCACAGTTATGCTGTGCTCACTTTTCACAGTTATGCTGTGCCCTTTTGTAACAGTCATGCCGTGCCCTCTTGTCACATTGATGCTGTGCCCTCTTGTGACAGTTGTGCTGTGCCCACTTTTCACAGTTTAATGTGCCCTCTTGTGACAGTCGTGCTGCGCCCACTTTTTACAGTTGTGCTGCGCCCACTTTTCACAGTTATGCTGTGCTCACTTTTCACAATTATGCTGTGCCCTCTTGTGACATTTAAGCTGTGCCCTCTTGTCACAGTGATGCTGTGCCTGCTTGTAACAGTAAACCTTTGATCTGGCTAATGTGAGCACCATTTCAGAGCCTTACTAATTCTTACTGATCTTATAAGTGCTTTCACTCCCCACATCAATAAGCAAAAGGAGCCACTTTGAATAAAGGCGTCAAAGTACAAGGGTTATGCCGTGCTCTCTTGTGACATTGAAGCTTTGCTGGGGCTCTAGCTCACGTGAACAATTCTTCAAAGCACTAATGCCTTCTGATCTCATACGCAACTCACTGTTTTGCTTCCACCAGGTATGCCCACCCCACTCTGGCCCAGCACGACAAGTCCTCTGGAGCTTTCCTGCCAATCTCTCCCTCCACATGGACTCCCTCTCCCCGACTTCCTGCCCACAAAGCACCAACCCCTACTGCACCAACCCCTGTTGCACCAACCCCTGCTGCATCACCCCCTGCTGCACCACCCCCTGCTGCACCACCCCCTGTTGCACCACCCCCTGCTGCACCATCCCCTGCTGCACCAACCCCTGCTGCACCACCCCCTGCTGCACCAAGCAGCGCAAGTGGAAGCTGCAAAACGCCTTCCAAAGGCACGCTCTGCAGCAAGGGCGTGCCTATGCCAATGAGTGCAGAATCGGGGCGTGCCTCTGCCAATGAGTGCGTCAGTGAGTGCAGGATCAGGGCCCCTGATAGCAATAGCAAAGGCAGCACCTTAAAGTGCGGCAGCCACAGCAGTCTCATTGGCACAGGGGGCAGAAGGGAGAGCAAGTCTCCACACAGCATCCATAGCGAGGGTGGAACTCCCAAGAGCGGCAGCCACAGCAGTGTCATTGGCACAGGGGGCAGCAGACATAGCAAGTCCCCTCACAGCATCCATAGCGAGGGTGGAACTCCCAAGAGCGGCAGCCACAGCAGTGTCATTGGCACAGGGGGAAGAAGGGAGAGCAAGTCTCCACACAGCATCCATAGCGAGGGTGGAACTCCCAAGAGCGGCAGCCACAGCAGTCTCATTGGCACCGGGGGCAGCAGACACAGCAAGTCCCCCCACAGCATCCATAGCGAGGGTGGAACTCCCACGAGCGGCAGCCACAGCAGCCACGGCAGCAACAGTCTCACAAGCGCAGGGGGCAGCAGGGAGAGCAGGCCCACTCACGGCATCAACAGCGGGGAGGGCACACCCACAAGCAGCGGCCACAGTAGCCACTGCATCAGTCTCATTGGCACAGGAAGCAGCAGGACAAGTGCTGTTCAGCCTACAAGGCTATTTCACAGGGGGGGGGGTACACCCACGAGCAGCAGTCACAGTAGCCACTGCATCAGTCTCATTGGCACAGGAAGCAGCAGGGCAAGTGCTGTTCAGCCTACAAGGCTATTTCACAGCGGGGGGGGTACACCCACGAGCAGCAGCCACAGTAGCCACTGCATCAGTCTCATTGGCACAGGAAGCAGCAGGGCAAGTGCTGTTCAGCCTACAAGGCTTTTTCACAGCGGGGGAGGTACACCCACGAGCGGCAGCCACTGCAGCAGCAGTCTCATTGGCACAGGAAGCAGCAGGGCAGGCGCTGTTCAGCTTACCAGGCTGTTTCACAGCAATGCCCCATCAGAAGCGGGCCTGAGTGCTGGAAGCGGTGACACCGGCCCCAGCAGTAGCAGCAGCAGCAGCAGTACCAGTAGCAGCAGTGTTGTCAGCAGCAGCAGTAGCAACAGCAGTGGCAGCAGCAGTGGCAGCAGAAGTATAGGCAGCCAGTTTGCAGCATCGCAAAGCTGTGCTGTTACCTTTGACGAGTCCCTTGATAATGTGTTGGGGAGAAGTGTAGGTGGTGAAGGTGAGAGTGGTACAGGTGGTTGTGGTGGTGGTGGTGGTGGTGGTGGTGGTGGCGGGGGGGGTGCGGGTGGGGGGGGTACAAGTGATGGTGTAACAAAAACATCTCTTGGTCAGACAGCAGTAGAACCATGCGTAGCAGCAGCAGCAGGGGAGGGTACAAGTACAGAAACTGCAGCAACCCCTACACCACCACCATCTCCCGCACCCCCAGCAGCAGCAGAGGCGACGTCTGGCTTGCCTTGCCCAGCACCTGCTGCTTCACCCTCTTGCAGTGCTCCATCTTCACAAACCACTGCAGCTGCTGTGGCTGTGGCTGCTTTCCGTTCTGATGCCGATGCTGCTGCTTTGCCTATTGCTGCTGGCCCCCAAGCAGCACATCACCCCCAAGCAGCATATCACCCCCAATCACCGAACCTAGGTTCCTCCCCTCTACCTCAGCTCCTGTCCCTGTCTGAATCCCTCCCTGATTCCCTGCATCTCTCTTCTCCCACTGGCACCCCAGCATCTGAGCATTGGATTGCTGGTGAAGCAGAAGCCATGCGGTTTTCTTCTCACACCAACCCCTCAGCGTCTCAGCATTGGAGTGCTAATGAAGCAGCAGCAGCAGCAGCAGCAGCAGCTGGGACATCATTGCAGCAGCAGTATAATAGTGCATCAGATCAGCAGCACAGCGGTCAAGGCAGCCATCTGCAGCACCCACAGCAGCAGCAGCAGCAGCAGCAGTATTCTGTAAGTAGTGCATCAGATCAGCAGCACAGCAGTCAATGCAGCCATCTGCAGCACTCACAGCAGCAGCAGCAGCAGCAGTATTCTGGAAGTAGTGCCTCAGATCAGCAGCAAAGCGGTCAAGGCAGCAACCAGAAGCCGTTGGAGGGAAGGCCTTGGAAAGCGTCTGCTCTCCTTGGTTTGGTAGGTATTATTGGATCTTGCAGCCAGATGTGCGTCGTGGTGTAAGAAGCATGGAGGAGATGTGTGTTGTGGTGCGAGAGAGTAGCAAGCATGGAAGAGCATGGAATACACACATGCAACACTTGCTCCTGGCAATATATATCCACAATAGACATCTGCTGGCGACGTTGCCGGTTTCACAAAACTGTACCAGGAACAAACGTTTTGATGTGTGGTACAGATGTCGCGCAAATTTGCTCACATAACCTGCCCTTAGCAGTATCATTACCAATTCTTGTCAGGTGCCTGTTTCACATAAATACACCAGGAACAGCATTTCGACTTGCAGTGCAGATGTCGTGCAAATTTGCTCACATAACCTGCCCTTAGCAGTATCATTACCAAATCTTGTCAGGAGCAGTTTTAAGGCCAAGCCTGCAACCCTGATCCTCATTGGTTCTTTCTTTTTCCGTTGGGGAGAAAGTCCTACAGTATCCGGTGCCAAAGCGGCCCATTTTCTTTAATTAATGTGGGAGTGATCTTTCGCTGCCTGCATAGTTCTTCTTTATATTTTACATATTGTGTGACAATCCAGATGAACAGGCTTGATGTGGTGGTAACGATTTGTGCTGTTTCTGAGGCTCATGTGCATCCTTTGACCCAAGAGACGCCTGTGTAAAGTTGGCCAGAACCGCATATACAAACCGTACATGACTGTATGAATGGCAACTTCCTAGCTAAAATCACCACATATTGTTTTGCTAAATCATCGGCATGAACAAATCGTGTGGTTCCCCTGGAGAATATACGTTATGTTTACTTATTGTTTGGCCGTTTATTAGAATGACACTCCTGTAACAAACTTGCTCTTTCCCAGGTATCCATGTAGCTCATACTTGCAACCGTGCTCAAGCAGGATACCATAAATCGTCGTGACAGTATACACCGTATATACGTACGTATGGTATATGTTTAGGGTTGGCCAGAACCGTATATCTGCGCCGTATATGATCGTCTGTATGGTGTTTCCCTGCTAAAAGTACCGTATGTACACCGTATACACCTATAAATGTATGTCTCTGGCCAACCCTATATATGTTATGTGTTTGGTAAACCCTACAACTGCAACTCGATGCTTGTGCAGGCAGTAAGAGGCACACACATCTCATCTCGGCACACACACCTCTTGGCAGGAAACGGCACACACACCCTCTTGGCGCACACGGGGTGGCTGGTACTACATCCTGTATCCAATAATCTTATGCTGAAGTGCTTTCTTCGGTCCAAGAGACACTTGCGTAGAACCATATACATAGGATTGGCCAGTGGCCAGAATCGCATAAATATACATACACCGTATTTGACCGTGTTTTTTTGTGATTCCCCTTCCCAAAGTACTGTACATACACCGTATACATGTGGTTATGGCCAACCCTACGAGTATATACAATGTGCATCGTATAGGATCATATGTGCGATGATGTCCCTGCTGAAACACCGTGTATGTCCCTGCTAAAAATACCGAGTAAAGACAAGTGTATGTGTCTTTGGCCGTTCTACAGTTGCTGCTTGTGCAGGCAAAAGAAAAAAGGAAAAACTATGCAGGCAGTGAAAAATCACTCCTCACACTAATTAAAAAAGGAGCCCCTTTGAAACCGGGTACCGTAGAACTCCTACACCAAAGAACACGAAAAAGGTCAATGGGGATTAGGAGGTTTGCATACTTGACCTGAACCCGGCTCCACTGCGGCTTGTGCAGGCAGTAAGTGTGTTTGTGCAAAATCTTCCTCTGTATGTCTGCACGTCGCGGCTGGTAGACTTTGCACCCGGACGGGCCCGCTTTTCCCTTTTCCTACTTCCCAGCACTGACTAGCACTTAAACACGTACATATACATCAAGCTGAGGACGGTTTAAAACAAAGAGCGCCCAAGGCGGCTCCTGAATCTACCGCCACTTGCTGCAGACATACACACACACACACACACACACACACACACACACACACACACACACACCACAAGGCTATTTCTGGCCTTCTTCCCCCCTATCACATGCATGCGCGCACGCACACACACACACACACACACACACACACACACACACACACACACACGCACAACACAAAGCTATTGCTGGCCTTCTCCCCCCCTCTCACACACAGGAGGACAGTAGCAGTGAAGCCACGTCTGGTCTGGGTGATGGATGGAGCACCACAGGATCACACAAGCTTCTCCACCAAGAGCAGCAGCAGCAGCAGCAGCAGCAGCAGCAGCAGCAGCAGCAAGAAGAAAATAGATGGAGCACCACAGGATTACACAAGCTCCTCCACCAAGAGCAGCAGCAGCAGCAGCAGCAAGAAGAAAATAGATGGAGCACCACAGGATCACACAAGCTCCTCCACCAAGAGCAACAACAATCTCATCGTCATCCTCAGCAGCAACAAGATCTTGGAGAGCAGCGGGATGAGCACGACCAGTGGTGGCAGCAGCACGCAGAAGGGGTGCAGCAGCAGCAGCAGCAGCAGCAGCAAGATATGGGAGAGCAGCAGGATGAGCATGACCAGCAGCGCCAACAGCATGGCAGTATGGGAAAGCGGCGGCTGCTTGGTTCACACGGCCTTCATCAGCCTTCGATGCCTTCCAGCCCATTTGATGTCCTTGTGAATGCCTTGCAGGCAAACTTTTACCGGTCGGTGCTAGGTTTCAGTAGAACCTTCCAGCCCGTTTGATGTCCTTGTGAATGCCTCACAGGCAAACTTTTATTGGTCGGTGCTAGGTTTCGGTAGGAGCTAGTTCGGGCAATTCCCAAGTTTTGATTGGTGCGAGTACACATAACCGTTAACTGACTAGTTTGGAGTCTGTTAGATTCCCGGCCAATTAGACGACATGGACATGCAATGGGTATGCTCGTTTGCCTTACAACACCCCACACTAACTTGTGTTGGTGTAGACTTGGTACTCTTGTCTTTATGTGCATCAAACATCTTAGCCATGCAAAACCTTGAAGCTGGTGAATGATATTGATATCATGCATTCCTGTGATGCCTTGTGGGTAGGGTTGGTCAGAACCCTACATATGCGGTTTGTATACTGAATTTAGCAGGGAAACCACCAAATATATAAGGGTTGGCCAGAACCATATATATACGGTGTACATAAGGTATTTTTGGCTTGGAAATCACCAAATATACGGTGTATATATACGTATATATACGGTTCTGGCCAACCCTAAATATATGGTCATATACAGTGTATATATACGGTCCTGGCCCCCAAGCCTATTTATGAGTCATGCTCTGCAAACTTTTCTTAATAAGCACAAAACACAAACTGCATGCATCATTTAGAGCTGCAAGGTTCCTAAAAGAATCTAAATAGTTAGGGTTGGCCGGAACCGTATATATAACCGTATATGACCGTATATTTGGTGATTTTCCTGCCAAATTTGCTGTGCATATACCGTATGTATAGGGTTCTGGCCAACCCTACAAATGGTTGCTGTGTTATTTTTGACCTGCTCGGCACATTCGGCTTGTGTGCGTTTATGCGCATTGATCAATGCAATGAGCCTACGATTGAGCCTACAATGAGCCTACGATTGAGCCTACAATGAGCCTACGATTGAGCCCACAATGAGCCTACAATTGAGCCTACAATGAGCCTACAATTGAGCCCACAATGAGCCTACAATTGAGCCTACAATTGAGCCCACAATGAGCCTACAATTGAGCCCACAATTGAGCCCACAATGAGCCTATAATGAGCCTACAATGAGCCTACAATTGAGTTACTGAGTTATTTGTCGCGACCGTTGTGACGCACGCAGGCTGCACGACCTGCACTGCCAGGGACGTTCTGAGCTGCTGGAGGTGGTGGCCATCTTAAACAGCCTTGCACAGCCGGTGGTGGGTCTGGGTCTGCTTGAGAAAGACAGGGAGAAACAGAACGAAGGAACCAAACAATGCGGGAAAAGGGAGATGTCTGGGTCTGCTTGAAAGACAGGAAGAAACGTAACAAAGGAACAAAAAAATACAGGAAAAGAGAAATGTCTGGGTCTGCTTGGGAAAGACAGGGAGAAACAGAACAAAGGAACCAAACAATACAGGGGAAGGGATAGACATGAGGTTGTAAGCCATGCACAGCCAAGATATATGAACTTTGCAGAGCCAGCTTGATGAAACATTTGAGCATGATTCCAAGAGGTTCCGCCTGCCCAAAGCAAGGATGCTTGCTTTATTAAGGCCATCAATCCGTTTGCCAGTCCCTCCGCACAGTGCCAGACTTCTGGCATTTTGTACCAAGCAGTCAAAATACTTGAGCTTCTGAGCAGCATCGTACCAACAGGCCACACGTGCTTCTTTACTCAATTCTTTCGCTTTAATCAAAGTGAGAGTGTCTCATCTTCAATCACGCAGCTTACATTTCCTGTCTTGCATATGTACCAACAGGCCACACGTGCTTCTTTACTCAATTCTTTCGCTTTAATCAAATTGAGAGTGTCTCATCTTTAATCACGCAGCTTACATTTCCTGTCTTGCATATGTACCAACAGGCCACACGTGCTTCTTTACTCAATTCTGTCCTGGCACTAGCAGACCTACCTTATATCTCATTGTACCAAAAGCTCACACTTGCTCTCCAGTCTACCCTCTATCCAGGGCAACAGGCTGATCTACTTTCTATATTTCCTCATTCGTCGACCATGATGAGATCTCATTGCAGCCACGTTTTGAATGCAGCCTCGCTCTAAGCCAGTGCCTGATATAATAAGGTTCAAAGTCTGAAAATACGTGTGCAGGAACTGCCCCACATCCTGAGCGCGGAGCAAGCTCAGGTCTCACATGCTGTGCGGCAAAGCATTGACAGCGTGTTATGCGATGTGCAGTCTGTGCTGGAGCAGCTAGAGGTACGATACGAGCTGGTTTTGCTTGTACTCTTATGCTTCATTTCTAGTACTCAGAAATGTGCTAGGGTGGTTGCAGTCTGCAGTCTGTGTTTGGGAAGCTAGAGGTGTGAGCTGGTTTTGCCTGTACTCTTATGTTTCATTTCTAGTACTCAGAAATGTGCTAGGGTGGTTGCAGTCTGCAGTCTGTGCTTGGGAAGCTAGAGGTACGATACGAGCTGATTTTGCTTTTACTCTTATGCTTCATTTCTAGTACTCAAAAATGTGCTAGTGCTTGCAGTCTGAAGTCTGTGCTTGAGACTAGAGGTACGAGCTGGTTTTGCTTTTACTTTTATGCTTCATTCCTAGTACTCAGAAATGTGCTAGGATGGTTGCAGTCTGCAGTCTGAGCTTGGGAAGCTAGAGGTATGGGCTGATTTTGCTTGTGCTCTTATGCTTTATTTTTAATACTTAATGTGCTAGGGTGGTTGCAGTCTAAGTCTGTGCTTGAGACTAGAGGTACGAGCTCGTTTTGCTTTTACTCTTATGCTTCATTTCTAGTACTCAGAAATGTGCTAGGGTGGTTGCAGTTTGCAGTCTAAGCTTGGGAAGCTAGAGGTACGGGCTGATTTTGATTGTGCTCTTATGCTTCATTTCTAGTACTCAAAAATGTGCTAGGGTGGTTGCAGTCGGAAGTCTGTGCTTGGGAAGCTAGAGGTACGAGCTGGTTTTGCTTGTACTCTTATGCTTCATTTATAGTACTAAGAAATGTGCTAAGGTGGTTGCAGTCTGCAGTCTATGCTTGGGAAGCTAGAGGTACGAGCTGGTTTTGCTTTTACTCTTATGCTTCATTTCTTGTACTCAAAAATGTGCTAGGGTGGTTGCAGTCTGAAGTCTGTGCTTGGGAAGCTAGAGGTACGAGCTGGTTTTGCTTCACTCTTATGCTTCATTCTAGTATCAAAAATGTGCTAGGGTGGTTGCAGTCTGAAGTCTGTGCTTGGGAAGCTGGAGGCATGCATTGACTGTGCTTATGATCTGATGCCTTGTTCCCAGTGATTAAGAATGTGCTAGATGCTCAATAGAAAATGCTTGAGCAGCTAGAATGAAGTAGCCAAGTACGAGTTGACTGTGTTTGTACTTATTGAAATACTATTGAGGCATTCAACATCAAGGTGGTATGTAGGGTTGGCCAGAATTGTATATATACGTATATATACACCGTATATTTGGTGATTTCCAAGCCAAAAATACTGTATGTGCACCGTATATATATGGTTCCGGCCAACCCTAGTGATATGCAGTCTGTGCTGGAGTAGCTACGCACACATGAGTGCCTATCAATCGATGCTTTTATCAGTGAGGGAATCTGGACATGAAATTGCGCAGGCAGTGAAACCACTTCTCACACTTCATCAAGTATAAGGAAAAGCCATGTTGGTACTGATTGCTGTAAAACACACATTTTAACCAAATTAAGGAAGTCAATGGGGATCAGGAGGGTTGCGGGCTTGGCCTGAAACCGGGCCCTGACAAGAGTTGGCAACAGTACTGAAACATAATGATGGATGTAAAACTAAACAAGGCGTTTAATAAGAGCCTCTTGTGTCTAAAGCTCCTAGCTAGTCCCATTTGTATAATGGCAAGTTACCAGCTTCACTGTGTCCGTTCTACATCACAGCCACTTTCCTTATCAGGACATGGGTGTTGTAGTGAGGCATTGTGTTGAGGCAATGGCATTATTATGGTTGAGGTGCTGCAATTGACTTTCCTGCTGCTTTGTTTATTTGTTTGCAGGTGAAGGAACATGATAACCTGCAGGCGGTGCTGCAAAGCTTTGACAATCATCTACAGGTGAGAGGGAGGGAGAGAGAGGGGGGC
>Ga0307968_1000532_pt1 | contig 27432 bp, 22 predicted proteins | sample OrgLakmetagen650_FD_201834 | JGI IMG/M metagenome (GOLD analysis project Ga0307968, IMG submission 201834) | Saline water microbial communities from Organic Lake, Antarctica - #650 | ecosystem: Environmental > Aquatic > Non-marine Saline and Alkaline > Saline | place: Antarctica: Organic Lake...
TCGGGAAAAGAGTCAGCAGCATTATCTAAGCGCGCATTAAAGTCTCCCATCAGCAGCACGTGAGAAGAAATAGACCCAGCCTCAATTATGTCAGAATGTAGAGAATTGAAAGCGTCCGAGATGTCGAAAGCTCGTTAAAGGGGGGAAAAGACACGACACTGTTTGTGATAATGCAGCAGTAAATAAAACCAGTAAAATCAATCAAGCATCTGCCAGGACCAACCGACCGCATTAAATTAAAGAGGGGAAATCTTCATATGTGTGTTTTGGGCACATGAAAACATTTGCTCGAGGCATGTGTTTGTCAGTAAGCTTGCAAACCGGTTTCTGTCATTGTCTTCTGTCAATGATAATTATTTCGGGTGCGTGTGCTGACTATTTACAAGAAAAGAAAAGAACGCAGATAGTGTAAACACTACCAGCATGGATAGGAAATGATGTTGTTTTGTGTTCTGCATCAGTCCTACACCACCCAATGGATGCAGACTCTCAGAGACACACAACATATCACCTGGAAAATAAAAATAAGAGAGTCGCTTTCCTAGCCCTGTCTTCCTTGTTTTCACGTAGGCACCAAAGTACGCAGGCTTTTCTTCCTTCTTTCTTTCCTGTGCTCATATACATTTGGCCCTTCTTCTCATCAACCTGATTGCCCCCTCTACTCCTCGTAGTAGGGAGTTTGCTACCTCCCCTTGACGTATGAATCATGATGTAGCACTACGCCAATACAAAAAAAGGGCAGCTTTTCAGTGGGGATCAGGCGGTTGGGAGGCAGAGGCTTGCTCACCACCAGGAGTATTGCTAAGATATTTGTGGGGGTTGAGCTAGCTCAATGTCTCGTCTCGCTCATCTGTATGATTTTTGTTGCGGGTCTGACGGCATGTAGGCTCAATTTTTTCGTAAGTGCTGTCGCATGTAGACCAGTAACTCAAAGGATTGTGTGGCTGCTGCTCCGTAGGACACTGTAAAACCCAAAATGGTGTGTAGGTTTTTGCGGTGCCTGAGTAAGCGAGGCAATAGCAGCTTATGTTGTTCTAACCTTACCTTATGTTGTTCTCGTGCCTCTTCTGCTTGTTGAGTAGGGGACGTGTCTACACGGTACTTCATTTCGGTTGTTTCCTGTGCCTATTTACAAATGCCATAATACAACATTTCTCCCGAAATCCACGGGGGTGAACTATTACAAATGGCTACCACTGTATGCTTGCTACAGCACACGGCCGCAAAGAGGCAACATAACAGCGGCAGCAACAGGACCATGGATAAATTGTTGAGAACTAAATAGCTTGTCTGGCCAGTTTTTGGCAGACGTACATCTGTTATGCACCAGAGATGAGAGATGTAATACTGTACTACTTTACCTTACAGACCAGTGGGAGCAACACCTGACCAGGTGTGGGTTATTAACGCCATCTTGGTTTTCATTCAAGTACCTCCAAAGGCTGCCAATCAGATTATCTAGCATAAGTGGTGATGAGCCCTCTCAGAAAGACTTCCCCAAGACCATTGAGTTGCATGCTTTTACAAGAAACAACACAAAATAAGCACGCCTGCCTGCAGAGTTGAATATCATTGAAGAGCAGCTCAAGCAAAAGGAGCCAAGGAAGCAAGTCCCGGCCCATCCTTCTTCTCCTACAATACAACTCGCCTACTAAAAACGAAATAGTGAACAATGTAAAACGGTCAAGGTTAATGAGGGTTGTTGGTAAATGAGGGGTCAACAGAAACAGAAGGGTCAGCACTGCTCAGGCGAAGCTGGCTTGCTCATTGCACGAAACGACACATGAAGGCAACACTCAGCATTCATGGTGCCATACCTTCTGGCAATTAAAAAAGCACGAGACCAACGTGATGAGATGCATACACGTGGATGCAACACAAGCAGCGAAAGCGGCGCACAGGCGCACGGTCAGTCCTATATGGAAGGCAGAACTGAATGAATGTTCCAGCCCTCGACCTAATACACTATAATACAAACAGAAAACAGTGACAGGTAAGAAAGAGACGGAGGGATCACAGAAGTGCCATGTGACCGTCCCGTACTATCTCCTCAAGGTCTACGTCCTCAAACTCTCCACTTGCGTACACGATCCTGGATTAAGGGAGGCAGTGGCAGAAGAGCAGTTTAGTTTAAAAGCAAGAGTAATGTGTAAGCGAAGTAATTAGGGCTGTTGCACTACGCCGTATTTCCAAAATGACACCGTATATACGGTACGGTATACGCCTTATCGTAGCTTTTACCGTATAATACGATGAGCAAAAGTACGGTGCCAAACCGTACAGTTCGGTCCCACCGTACAGTACATTTTGACCGTAGGTAGGCTGTTTGGCTCCAATTCCGGCCCGAAACATTTCTTTTCCTTTTGCAACAAGTATATATAAGAATAAAACACAAAATATTAACCAGGAATCAGGTACCGCGTCCAACTTTGATTTTCCATGCAAGCCCCTGCTGGGCCCTTCCCCCGAGCTGATGCAGCCAACTTAACTCACCACAAAGGAAAGAACATGTAGATTATGTAATTTAATGGTAATTTACTTAACTAAGAGGTTTGGAGCCTCGTTCTCAGTCATGTGAACATGAAGCACAGTGTAAGCAATATTAGCCCGCGAAAAAACGGACCGTTTTTACCGTACTGTACCGTATTACCGTACACCGTACTGCAACAGCCCTGGAAGTAATGCGCAAGGGATACCAAAAACATGACTGACAATAAGTGAAAGCATGGTAACGTCGGCTACCAGCAACTGAACGTCAAGAAACCAAGAGGAAAAAACGTACTTTGCTTGCTTTGTCTTCGGATTAACGACTTGGATTTCCACAAGGTACCATTTGTGGTCGTCAGGCCAGAATAGCTGCAAACACGAGAGAGGGGCAACAGGTTCAATAAGGTACAGAGGATAGTGAAGAGCACAAAACAACTGGCAAGCACTAGGACTAACGCCTTTGTCCACCACGTCATGCGCAAGCAGTTTTGCAACTGGGGAAACAGTCATAACAGGCAGAATTTTAAAAATGTTGGAAGAGAGTGCTCACAATTCAGTCCAGGTGCGCGCATCATTTCCCCCCTCACCTCGGCTTGTCTGCCTTTCAGCTGCTGAGTGACATCTTCCGCCTTCATGAGTTTGCCTGATGGGAAGGGCGAGTCAAACGGACGATCCTGCAAGCATGTTTCCATTGCAATCGTTGTCATAGGTTTGGAAATGGACAGCCAGCATACTCTTGTAGCTCTACAGAGTCGTCGTCTCAGCACAGCCTTCTGGACTAACGCAGTTTCCTGTTGTGGCAGAAGGCTGCCCAACAAGGGTAGCTCTTTCCCCTCATAGTGCGTGCGAGGAAAGAAGGTGGAGCAGAAGCTTACTTAATTATCTCCCAACTGAAAGGATACGCAGCTAAACAGAGCGGTCGGTCTTATTACTGCTGCCCTACCGGTTTTAAGCGTTTAAATGGTTGCCCAGCTGCTGATGTTGACTTGCGGTTGGTGACTGTCTCGAACAAAGTGGGTTCTGCGTTTATCATCCGGAAAAGGCGGGCCCTGCCAGCAAAAAGGATGTATGTGCAGAGTGAAACTCATTGAAAATGAATTGCAACTTTCCCCTTCAACTCAACCCCCTCACACCCCTTTCTCTCTCACCTTCCTTGTGCATCTAGTTTTACAGCATAGAAGAAGGCTACGGCCAGCAACCAGGAATCTGAGTGCACAGCTACCAGGGCCAACCAGTCTCGCCGTGGCATGCCATCCCCTGCGATTGCACAGCACAGAGGAGGGCGTGAGGATACTAAGGTTCTCATCAGCAGGAGTAGCAATGCTCATGGGAGACCAGAGGCATGCAGCTAGCTAGGTTTTGAGGTCCCTTGCCCTGCCCACTACTCACGCGCAAAATTGATGCCCAAGCACGGCTCCGGTAACTCAGGTGGCACCTCCTCTGCTGGTGGCCCTACTTGCCAGCTCTCGTCGCGGAGGCCTGTGTTTAGATGGTTTATTGGTCCAAATCAATTTGTTTGCGCGGGCATGGACGGAAGAGCGTTTGACTGCCCCCAGAGCAACAGAGGATTCGATTAATTAGCATCACGCGTGCTTGTGAGAGCGAGATAGTGCGTGTGGCATCGTTACTTGCAGAGTGGGAGGGACGCACCGTATAAGCACAGATTTTCCTTCTCCGGGTTGCACGCGGTGTAGAAGTCCTCCACGTCTGTGAGGACATTGGTGAAATACGTGGGTTGTTGTGCGGGGCGTCGAAGAAGGGGAAAGCGTAAGTGCACACAGCAGACGAAACACAAGTGAATGCTCTGTGAGTGCCTGGTTGTGCGCCTCGCCCACCTTCCGTTAGAGCACGAACCAGGCCCGCTTTCCGCTTCTCGTAGTCCTCGTAGATGTCCTCTGTGTACAGGGAGAGAGAAGGGACTCAAGTTGGTTTCCGTCAGGGTGGAGGGGGCGAGCAGCGGGCTGTTCTTAGTGGCTGTGCGATGGACACGGGCTGTTCTCGCCTCGGTGACGACACTTGCCTGGCACCCGGGGGAAATCAGCAGGTTTCGTCGCGCGCCCGGCAGCAGCAGCGGCCATTCTCCAGGTCTATAGTTATAATTGAATTTACTATGAATTTAACATGGCACGATGGGGAAATGTGTTCATATTTTTGCGATCAGTCCCGCGCGCTCCTCAAAGCGCCAATCACAGCACGCTATGTACATTCGTAATTTATTTTATCGAGTTGGGTGGCCACCCAGAGCTGACACAAAGCGAATCAAGCTGGGCGACTCCACGATCTGGTTCTGTAGCGCTGCTAGCTCCTCACTAGAGAAGAGGAGGACAATGAGTCTACTACTTCAGACCAAGAATCAAGGATGCTACTTCCCCCCGGAACTTTACTTTCTGATGAGGCCTTTCCCTCATTTGCACCATACCCAGCCTCCAGCAATTTCCTGAAGCGTGCTTCTGTAACGACGCAGGTCGTAATAAATATAAAAATATATCAGATATAATCAGATATAATCAGACATCCGTGCTTGCAACACGTCTTGTCAATCCGATGAAAACCTATCTGAAAAGTACAAAATCCGAAATCGAGGCAGTCAGTATTCTCTGGTTAGAATAGCTTGAAAGCACATCCGCGTTGCTTGCGGTTTCAAACCCGCCTGCCTCAGTAATTTCTGTTACAGCTTCTATTCGAGCTAGCTCTCCTGCCAGAACTTCCCTGATTATCAGGTGCAGCTGGAGGATCTGAAAAGAATCGCACAGCAAGAGAACCCAGCGGGCCAAGCTCGGGACTCCCACACAAGGATTGCCGAATAATCTCATCAGTAACCGGTGACCAGGCTAAGCCTGCAACCCCCCTGATCCTCATTAATATTGCCATTTTGATGCGGGAGTTACTGTACCCGGTACCAAAGTGGCTCCCTTTCCTTGTGGGGAGTTATTTTTCACTGCCTACTGTCTGTGTAGTTCTCTCTTCTTCTTCTTCTTCTTCTTGAAAATTTTGCACAACTGCAACTTGCAGTGCAAGTGCAAATATCTTTAAAAATGTTTGATCTTAATGATTAAGATTACACACGACAAGATGCAAGGGTGAAAATTCCTCATTTGTTGGGGAAGGATTTTTAAAATGCACCTACTCAATAATCCCAACATGCTCAAATACTATGGTTCACACTGTTTTGATCCACAAAATTATGAACCTTTTCTTTGTGTTGTTTTGATTTGGAAACATTCATTCTGTAATGTCACAGCATAATGTCCGTCAAAATGAGTGACCAGCAATCATTAGACTGTGTGCTCAACTGCATGTCAGCATGTAAGACCTTTTTTCCATTGTGTAGCTGTTGGATTTTGTCAAAGAATTATACAACAGCATTGCCGCGAAACCAATTCAACTGTAGGGATTCCAATCCACACTCGTGCATGACACACCATGAAGGCGTGGTGTCTATACATTGCTAGAGGTGGTGTACGATGGTTTCTAGGATAGGCAGGGCCTTTAATTTGACTTGCAATATTGAGCTGACTTATATTATTCAGGCAGGGTTGCAATATGATTTCAGCACTAACTTCTTGTAAAGAAATAGCAAGACAAGTACTTTTGCGTCGTAGGAAAGCGACAAATTCTTCAGATCTTAATCTTGTGGCTCAGCGCCGCTAGCCAAGTGCTGCTGCTTTCTTCCTCCGCCACAAACAGCAGCGGCAGCAGCAGGAATTGGCATAAACTTCCCTTCAGCGCATGGCCTGTACACATAGGCCAAGGGAAATCGCTTTCCCAGCCCCAGCGCCAAAGAGGCAGTGCAAAAAGCTAGCTCACAGTGTGCGTGGGAAGGGACGGACCTATTCAAACAGTGGTTCTTTGCACAGGAAAAAAGAAAAAGTACACAAGCAGTGAAAACCGCTCCCTACACCAATATCAATATCAAAATGAAGTGACTGGCTACCGCCCTTTTGAGAAGACACAGATAGGAATGATTCCAATCTGTCACCTTCCAATCTCCATGCACAACAGCGGCGGAAACTTATCAAGCCTGTTGCTCAGCTCCTCCGACCAGCAACCACGCCCCAAACGAAACCCAAAAAATATGTATTAATTTCGGTCTGCCAATAATGCAAGAAGAGTGGCCCGTGATTACCTAGCAGATGGGCCGTAACCTACTATACAAGAGGCCGCGTCCTTTGTGTTGACGGGTCTGATCAGATTCAGTAGTATGCGGTTCTCCAGATGTATGGATCACTTGGCTGTAGCACTGTACGCTGCCTCAATTTGAGGCATGGGTGTTAAATATTTTGTGCTCCTGCTTTTTCAGTCGTACATCATCATGTCCAAGGTACAGTGCCCTTAACGCGCCTATGAACAAGATGGCGAAGGGCAACGCCTACCCCAGCGACAAGTGGCTCATGAACGTAAGTATCATTCCAGGATTAGGGCTGTATGATTGCGTTGCTAATAAATCTTAATAACCAAAACAGCACAATTAATTCCCATCACATATGGCCAAAACAGAATTCGCCACAGATGTGGGCATTGCGTACATGCCTCACTACTTGCGGCAAATACAGAATAATCAGGAGCAACATAGCAGGTTTTTTTTATCTACATTCCTGTCAGTCTGCAGTTTGACGAGCAGGGCAGGAGTTTTTTGATATCCTGGAACAACCCTGATACTGGAATATCATGATTACTTTTAAGCCACTATCTTAGATGCCGGTAGGTAGTGAGCATTATCTTAAGCCACAAAGTCCCGCGTGGAGAGTGTAGACCTTCAAACTTCTTGCACCATCATTAAGACATAAGTACCATTATAGAGCTGGCCTGTTGTCCATCAGCCATCGTGGCGTTCAAGTTACGATTTAAGGAACCCTAATTGTCATGTCCATTTCTTAAACCCAAAAACAATGTGCTACCTCAGTGATGCCCCGCTTTTCCCCCCCATCTGCTTTTTATTTGTGTTAAAGTGTCTTGGCTCCTTGACGTAAGTGCGATCCTGTCCTGGATCAATGATATAAAGTGCCAAGCAGGAAATACCTAACTATTAAAGATTTCTTGATACTTATTGACCAACATTTTGCAAGCGCTTTCCTCTCTGGCCCCCAGCATTGATCAGTTATATTTGTTGCCACATTTCACTAGTAACACAATCCGTGACCCAGATATGATTCGCCATAGATCAGAAGAAAATGCAAGAGAAGACCATTGGAGAGCACCCCCTGAAACAAATTGTTCGATGTTTAGGTAAGCAGGGGGGTTGCCAACAGCTTACCCTTTTGCTGCATACTACCACCGAGATTGAGTGTGCAGCTTATTATGAAACGTTGGCAGATAAGGACACCCCCTCCTCCATATGCCAGTAGTGGAAGTACGGTTCTACGTTGAGGGTGTGCACACGCAAGCGTGCGCTCACCCTGTCCTTGTGGAGCCTTTTTTAAGATCTGGTGATGAACACTAGGAGATTGCTACCTTCTTGTCGGATCCTATCAACCATCCTCGTGATCCCTGTTGCTATTCTTTGGAAACATGGTATCTGGTACCTATTTGAGTGTGCAGGACACAAAACAATGTCATAATCCTGATCCATTTCAAAAGTGTCCACACTCCACTTCCCCTCTGTGCCCTTCCTTGCTGCCGCTTCTGTAGATAGATCTCACCCACATAGTTCTCTATAAGTGCAATAAACAATTTACTTGTTGTTTTATACAAGGGAAGACATGATGGAACCATAATTTCTCCGTCGTCCCAAGCATAGTTAGCAAGGGCCAAAGCTGTTTCCTATGGCTTGATACTGTGCTTTTCATATTCAGAATGTGGTTGGACGTGCAATTCCCCATGTCTGCACAGAGGGAAATTCAATGATTAAGCTTGTGATTAGGTGTCAAACCAGCTTTATGGAATTATTTTGGGTCCCTGGGTGATACAGCAAGGCAAAATATACTGCTGCTCTGAGAGGCCTGCTCCAGCTTTTGAGTTTGATTCTGATCTCCAGGGCTTTGTCAACCTTGCAAAACACAGTTCAGTCAAAATCTAGCGAATCGGGACATATGCCATGAGTATGAAAGGCACTTAGCACAGACAGTTCTGTAACGAACTTTCCTGTTGCATCAGATTAAATTTTATTTGGCGGCTGCAGACCAGAATTGCAAAACGTTCAAGTAAGGTGTGGCTGGTAGATGCTCACACTAGTATCATTGATACATAGACATAGTCAGCTACCAGACACCACTCGAAAACCTCTTGGGTCTCCACAACCGCGCCAAATTCGAATGCCTTGAGTCAATGGCCGACAGAGAACAAGAAATGGCTGGTACGCAACCATGGTATTCAGGGCCGAACGCCCTTGTTCATCCAGGCTAACAACAAACCCCTTGCAAACGGCTGTTGTAGCGAGGTTAACTCAGTCAAATGCTTGCTTCTGCTGCAGCCCATTCAATGGTAGTCCGCTTCACACCTACTGTGCCCTTTAGAAATTCTTGCAAATTAAGCCCAGACATTGAACTACATAACTCATTGCCATGCTGCATAAATCAAGTACCTCATACACCAAACATGACAGCAGAAATCACAGAAGACGTGTACGGTGTGCCTATGCAGGCACGTGAAGGAACAAAGGGGCGCACCTTGTTTGTTTTTTGCTCTTGCCATGATTTGCAATCACTGGAGCTTTGAGATTTTCACGAGCTGCAAAGTAAGAGTGGCTTCATGCAAAGGAAAGGAAAAAGATTAAGGACGTAGTTAGTGTAAACACCACCAACATGGAGTAGGATAGGACGTTGTTTTGAGTCCTGCGCCATCCAATGGATGCAGATCCACACAAGATCCCACCTGGAGATTAAAAATAAGAGAAGCTTTTCAGTGGGGATCAGGTGGTTGGGAGGCAGCAGCCACCAGGAGTGTTGCTCAGATATTTGTGGGGGTCGTGTACAATGTCTCGTCTCATCTGTACGACTTTTGTTGCAGATCTGTATTTTTCACGAGTGATGTAGACCAGTAATTCTGAGACAATAGCAGCTTATGTTTCTGCCTGTTTGGTCATCTGTTTGGTAAAGGGCCTTGCGTTTGTGGCTTCACGAAGAGTTTAAGTCAAAATGCAACAGTTGGGAAACACAGGGTGTTTGAGGCACATAATGTATGAGATCTTGCTGGTCCTTTCGTCGTCACCTTTCGACTTTAGCTTCCCCACGCACCATTTCCATTTCAGTGTAAGCAGACAAACAAACGCGGCTTGCGTCTCCTAGAGCGAGGGGCGTGGCCGATGCTGATCCTGCCTGTACAGAGATCTCACGCAGAAGCAGAGTAAATTAGCTCGAGCTCAAATTTCTAAATTTCATGGTTAATGGATTTCGTTTCTGAATTTCACGCTTAATGGAGCTCATTTCTAAATTTCACGCTTAATGGACCTCAATTTCTAAATTTCACGATAAATGGATTTAAAATATTACGAAGTAAAATGCCTAAAAACATGCCCTGGCTCGCAAAATCCCTTCCCACGTTCCTCAGGCATCTTCAACAGATGAGCCAGCAACACACAAAGGCCCTTTCCACTTCTGCCGCCGCTAGAGCGAGTGAGTGACTCCCTCTTCAGATCCTCCTTGCGTGCGTGCGTGGCCTTCAACAAGCGAGCAGCACGTTCTGTTGTACTTGGTTAATAAGCAGGTTCCTGTCGTTTTGATGTAGCTTCAGTAAGGAGTCACACCTGCTGGAAAGTTTTGCTATGCCGATAATAAAGTGGTCAGATATGCATTTTCCTTTAAAGCAAATTTGCCGCGTCTCTCCCGCAGCGCCATACCCTCCTGGGCGCCATATCATGAGGCCGCACCCATTTCTGGAGGATGACGCGCGGCTCCCACTCGGTAGCTGGCCCAACTTTGAGCAGGCAAGCCGGAGCTCCCTTTAATGTGCTGTAGATAAAGTCGGAGCTCAGTCCAAGTTTGAAAAAATAAAGTGAGAGGCATGGTCTGTCTGCTGTTCCAGGCCCTGGCTGGGGTTGTAAGGAACGCGTTTTGAGGAAGAAAATTTATTCAGGCAGGAAGACTAGCACTCACTTCTCACAGACTTTTAGGACAAAAGGAAGTCACTTTGTGCCGAGTACCATAATTATACTCTCCTGACACAACTATAGGCACAGATACGTCCGACAAATAACATTGGGTTAGTACAGTACCAGAATGAGGAAGAAAGACGTGGAGAGATTGGAGTACCAGGCAGTAATTATTTACCACCTTCTTCAACTGGCACAAATTGCCCTTAAGTGAGCAGAAGATTGTCAAGAACAGAAAAATTGCAAGGCTGAAAAGCTGAGGGTCAAACGGGCCACCTGTCTTTTATTTATTATTTTTGGCGTGTTTAGGTTAAGGGGAGAAAGCAAACTCCCTACTTCTCTTTAACATTTTAACATTCTAGTAAGTAGCACTCATCCAGCGCTGCAGCACTATATTTGCTGTGTTTGCCAGTACTTCCAGTACTAATCTCGACTCTCATCAGGAGCCAGTTTCAGGTCAAGCCTGCAACCCTCGCTCCTGATCCCCATTTGTTCTTTTTCTTTGTTTCCAGGGTACCCGGAGTCACAGTGACTACTTTTCCTCAATTAATGTGGGGAGTGGTTTTTCATCGCCTACATAGTTATTTCCTTATCTTTTTGTTTTTTCTCAACCCACTCTCAGCTTGTGGGGAAGTAGTCAATGTTTTCTGTTTTAAGCGTAACGGTGAAACCCTTAAAGGGAAAAGTCTATGCAGCTTTTTAAACGCAGACAGAACCCGCATGCATTTTTGAAGTGCCCCTCCAAAAGAAAGTTCCCAGCCCCACTATCAAGCAGGGATTGATCAGGAATACCCCCATATTACTATTGCATACTGTTGCTCAAAAGTACAGACTTCTCCTGGATCAAGCAAGCCCTGTCGCGTTGAAGTGCCTGAACCACCTGTGGAGGTAAACATGTCGATCCTAACCCTTGATTCAACTATTTCCTGCAAAACATGAGCAATCTAGAAGTGTTGATACACCTGTTATTAAGTTTGGCAGCATTTACTTGGAGATGATGCATGCAACATGTCATTAACCTTTTCTCAGCCAGCCAGCCAACTTAAGAGTCCCCTTCTGTTTTGCATAATAGTCTGTATCGCATAATTGCTGTGTGACTGCAGGTTAAAGAAACAAAGCATTTCATCATGGGCGACGTGTCAGATGCTACAGGTACGATCAACTCCAGGAAAACTGTTTGCACTCAGCTGAAACCAAGCTGACACCTACCGGCAAGACAATGCATGTCCGTTCTATCTGTTTAACTATCAAGGATTACAATGTGAAAAGCAATACTTCCCGTCATGATCTTGTCTATAACAGTACCTAATAATGGGGAGTAACATTTTAAGTATGTCTCTATATTCTGCATGTATCTCAAACTGCTACCATTATACATTACACATAACACACATTGTCGACCATAGGGTGTATATGACTAACCTGCCTCATATCAATTGCACATGACAGACCACACCTGCAAATGCTTGACACTGGCTGCCAAACAACTAGGATAAGGGAAGTCCCGTGATCGGTGATGCCGCAGGCGGCCTTGAGGCTCACACATCTTGGAAAGCATTGTACTTTAGTTTCAAAAAGATTTACCTACACAAGTAATTGACTGCCTCTGGTTTGTTCAACCCTTTGAAAATCTGCAGAAATAGCTGAATGGGATCGCATCAGAGGCGGTTCGCGCCACCCTGAGGAATTTGACAACATGGGTATTACGAATATCGGTCTTTAAGTCATTTGTTATTTCGACCGAGAGACACAATGTTGTGGCGCATGTGGATGTTTTGCGCACCAATTTATGTAGAAAAAGGTAGTACCTGCCATAATAAGCAATTTAACCTGTAGATTGAAGGAAAAGGCACGCATTAGAAGTAGGTAGGAAAGGAAATGTTGGAAATAGTATTATCATTGTTGGCATGTACCAGAGAACGACGTTGTAATGTTTTTTGCATATCCAATGCATGCAAGAGCACAAAGCACCCCACATACCTGGCATGTTAATGGGTATCGATCCCCAACTCCAAAAAGCAAAAGCACAGCACAGCATGCTTATTGCCAACCTAAACAGACAAGGATATAGGGAAGTCAAGCTGCACGTGATCCTCGCTGGAGCTATGGGGACTGTCTACAAAGACTACAGACAAATCTCTTGCAGATCTTAATCTGGATTACCATAAGATTAAAAATTTGACACACAAACGGAATGAACACTCCATCAGACATGCATCTGCGCTCATAAAAACAAAGTATGCACTGCAATATAACACAAGCAACAACAGTCAAGGATTGGGTCCGGGTGCTACGGCACACAACCCCCCTGACCCACATTAATTTCTTTTTAATTGTTTGCACGGTTGCCTGGTGCGGGCACATACATAACCCCCTTCCTTAATCATGCTGGCTGTGTCATTACTACCAGCGGAGTCTTTTCTATTTCTTAATGGGGATCAGGTGGTTGGGAGGCAAAGGCCTGCACACCACTAGGAGCAATATATTTAGATGTTTCTGAGGGGCGTGTGCTTGGTGTCATGTCTGGATTGGATTTTTTGGTGCGGATCTGATGGCATGTAAGCTTGGTTTTTTATGAGTGCTGTGACATGTAGACCAGCTGATAACTCCAAGGCTTCGGAGTGTGTTCCTTGTATGGCTGCTGTAAATGGAGCATGCCCCACCTGATAGTATGATGTGGAGTCCTTTTTGAAATGTCCCAGTAAGTGAGGCAACGTCAGCTTATGTTTTTTGTGCCTTTTTGCTTGTTGGGTAGGAGAAGTGGCTATACCACAGGACTTATTTTCAATCAGATGCATATTGTGAGCCACTTTGGTACCGTAAAACTCTTCCTTCATCGTGTACCGTATAACTCCTCCACCATAGGAAAAAAACCAACGGGGATCAGGAGGGTTGCAGGCTTGACCTGAAAGAAAACTCCTGATGAGAGTTGAAAAAGAGACTTCTCTCTTTGCATCATAACACCAGGTGAGCACGAAGCTTTGTGCTCAGGTGCTCTGATTTAATCTATTAATTGGCCAAAAGTAGAAACATAAAACATGTTGCAACTTGCAGTTGTCGTTTTAAGTAACCGCTCGTAGCAACCTCCATGCAATCTCCCATTATAGACAGAGGGTTTGATAAATACAACTTTAAAAAACCTAATACAAGGGTGCCAAAAGCGTCATCGTATAGACATCGATAAAGCGAAATTGAACATTTGTTCAGCGTGAAACCCACTTCATACAGTGTCGTTACTTGCTCTTTGGCAATGACTAAGAGATCCACTCTGCCTAGTAGTGCACCTCACAAGCACATGCAACAGGACTCCTGAATGCTATCGGGTCTTCATGAGCTCTGGAAACGCATGGGCAGGAACGTCGATGCCACCTAGCCTCTTCATCCGTTTCTTTCCCTCCTGCAAACATTGGCACAGACAAAAGATATTAAACACATTGCCACATCGATGGTGAGCAAAGCATATGTGGATTCCATTCAGGATCTAAGCTTGGTTTCTCACTTTTTGAATTGTACAGAAACGTGTTAATATTTTGTAGGGGTTTGTGCTGTGTGAGTCTGGTGCATTCTCAGAGTTCAATTTACTCAAATATGGGGCGACTCACTTTTTGTTTGTCAAGCAGTTTCCGTTTCCGAGTAATGTCTCCACCGTAGCATTTGGCTGTGACGTCCTTCCTGCAAATAAACGTGCATCATGCAGCAAACAAAAAACTGAGCTAAATTTCTGCTCAGATTAAGCAGGGAGCTTAATTTTGCGCAGGGAACCTCACACTGAACCCTAAAACTCAAACTTTGAACCCGAACAGCACTGTACTTAGGCCGTGAAATGATCACGACACACGAGAAACTGCTGAGTAGTCATGCTGCAAGATATTTTAAAAGCTGCCAAAGCAAGTTTTGGTTGAAGGCGCCTGACTAAGCTTGTGTGAATCAACGCCATTTGTCACTTCTTAATCCCTAGAACGACACGTGGGCTGAAACAAGACCACAGAGTTTAAGCTGCGTTGAAACTGTGCAACGCAATGGATTACCCCATCACGGCACGCAGCATTTTTTGAGCGACAATCTTGCCATTGATCATAGAACCGTGCTACGCAATGGATTACCTCACGGCACGCAGCGTTTCTCGAGCGACAATCTTGCCATTTATCATAGCCTGCAAGCACACAGCGAGTGACACGACTCTGTCACTGTTCCAGCAAATGCTAAACAAGGGGATGAGGATGCGGCAACATCAACAGCAAAAGCCTCCACTGACTTGTTGCTCTGGTCCGAGATGAATTCAAGAAAGGGATATTGTTGGCGTGGCCCATAAAAGCATGAGTGGGTGAGGAGGAAGACACAATCATTGGATTTGCTGTCAAGTGTGAACTCTGTGTGAAAACCTCAGAGTGTGAGTTAAGAGCCATCAGTGGGCCACGGCAGAAAATGTACATAGCGTCAGTGAGTTAGACCACCACTAAAGTCAAAGGCGTCCAAGTCCTTGGACACCCCCAAGCGTATGAGTATCACCACCTTACCTGGACCACCACTTCAAACTGCTGCCGGTCCAAGAGCTGCTTCATACGTGTGCACATTGCACGTCCTACATGAATGGCTTCGTCCTACAAAAAGGGGAACAAATTGGCATTATGAAAGTGGAAAAAGTGAAAGAAGCAGCTGGAATAAAACAGTGAGCACAGAAAGAAACCCCCAAAACAGTCATGGCAAATTTACATGCAATGTTACGTTGTGAGGCACGACCTGATTCTTGTCACATTCTTTGCAATGTTGTATTGCGCATAGAAGCAATGCCCACAACCAGGAGACCACAAATGCACATGGGGCAAATGGGAAGGGTTGGCCAGAATCGTGTATATACACCGTATATGACCGTATATTTGGTGATTTCCCTGCCAAAAGTATTGTGTATACGCCGTATGTACATGGTTCTGGCCAGCCCTACACATGGGGCACATGCAGCAGAAGCAATGCCCACAATCAAGACACCACACGAAAGAGAAGACGGTGCAGGTACAACAAACAGCAGCAGCATTAAAACGAGGGGAAGGCAATACGAGGCAAGGTAGTGTGTCATAAGCTGTTGTGGATGGCAGATGTTGTGGATGGACAGCAGTAGTCCAGGTAGTACAAAAATGATGGAGCTGCCATAAGCACTCGCAATAAAATAATAGAACAGCACCTACGTTGTGAACTAGGTTCAGCTGCTCACCCTCACATATAGTAAAAGTCTCTCACATATAGTTAAGACTCATAGTCACATATAGTTAAGGCTCATATAGATAAGGCTCATAGTCACATGTTTTTAATATAGTCAAGGTCACATGTCGTTAAGGGTCACCCTCACATATAGTTAAGGTCTCTCAAAGCAGCATTTCCATGGTTCCACCACCCATCATCTCACCTGGGAAAAAAACTACGCAGGCAGTGAACAACCACTCCCCACATAAAAAGGAAAAGGAGCCACCTTGGTACCGGGTACTGGAAAACTCCTCCACCAGTAGAATAAGGAAAATCAATCATTAGAAATATAATTGCATACGGTGTGACTTCTCGAGAACAGTGTTAACTTTGTGCAGTCGTACGCGTGGCAACATGGACCATGTTGCGTGTCTGTTGTGTAAGGCTCATTTTATTTTCCTCATGTCAAGACCAAAACATGCATGGCAGCTTCATACGCACAGCAACGCGGCTTACCTTGTGCGTCAGGCGTGCGAGTGCATCAACCACTTTGCCGTGGGCGAGGATGTCCAAACGCACCAGCTCGGCTTCTCGGTACTCACCCTCCTCATAATCAAAACTGGCATACCTAAGCAGCCAGGTTTGGTCAGAAGAGTGAAGTAAATGGTAAGTGGAGCACCATTTGCAATTGTGTGTGTGTGTGCGCAGGTGTACGCATGTACGTTAGTCCTTGCTTATCCAATAGTTCACTTTGTCAGCATTATATTTATACGGTATCAGCCGTGAATTGCGTCTATCGTGGTTGCACGTAATATTGTTGCCAGGTACAGACTAACGTACATTGTACTAGGTTTGCTTGAAAATAAGCACCTCACCTTTGCTTCTTTCCCCATCCCCTCCTTATGCATAACTCTTCAATTCCGTTGCACTGAATTTGCTTAACTGCCTTGAGAAAGCTGGAAGCAAATTCAGTGCAACAGGTGCCACAAAGAACCTCATCTCTGGTGGGTATTCATCAAAATGTAAAGATGCTGTACGCGTCTTCATTAGACAAGTTAACCAAGAATTAGCAGTATGGACTGTGTTGGCATGGACTTGTATGGGTGTGAAAAGGGGGAGGGGTATATGTGTGGAAATATTTTGCCCACAAACTGAGACATACAACATTTCACAGTTAATAGAGTTTCGAGATCAAGACATCAGTGAGGATGGGCTAGTCTGCGTATGTAAAACAATGTGGAATTTGTAAAAATTGTTGTTGCAACACCAGACCTAATAGTACCTACAGAAAAATCCTTAAGGAAAAATGGAAGAATACTGTACATACATTCATATTCAGCTACAAACACACTCTTCCCTGGTTCGTACAGGTGTTCTTTGCTACAAAACCAACAATAGCAAGGTCCTGCGCGACCTTGAGCCTGGATACAAAGAGCTGCGCAAATCTTCGGGTTTCCAAACACAGCAGTATCTGTGGTGGCGGCAGAGAATCTGGGCACCCGAATCACCGTTTGGGTAAATCTTCTCCAGTCTGTAGTGCAGTGTCTGGTTCTTTGTATGCTAGACCTTGGTCAACGTAGATTGGACTGTTAGTTGCGATTTTGATGAATTCAGCTTGCTAGTTATTGTAATCCAGCTTGCTAGAGGGTAGGGTCAAATGCAGAGTCACATGCATACATGAAACAGAGGTCCTGAAATCCAGGCTTGGCCTTCCCACTTCACAACTCTCCAATGTACGGTAGTAATAACATAGAAGGTACTGACTATACTTTTGTTGCCATGTTGTGGGTTGTGGTTGTGTTGTGGGTTTATATTCTGCAAAATTCTGTAGCGTGACAGTATTCTATAAGCTGGACTGGCAGTCTATTTTATTAAATGTATGATTGATTTTTGAATTGATTGTGCATTTGTTGCATAACGTAGCATTTGCTATTTTTACGAATTAGCAAGGATAGTTTGCGTTTCCCCTTTTTGATGTTGTCCTGTTGATCCTTTGGGTTTAGTTCTTTTGGGCACGGAGCTCCTGAATTAACGCTCTTAACCAAATATTGTTGGTGTGGTAATTGAAAAATACAAATCTCTCGTAACAAAGTCAGAGAGCATTGAAGGACTGCTATGCTTTCTAAACAACTTGATCTCAGCATTGAAGAGTTAGCATAAGGAGGTGCCAAGTATATTTCATTTGGTGATACCTCTCACCTTCATGACTGTAGTAACCACACAGCACCTGCTGTGCAGCTCTTTCAATGCCAAGTTAAAGTGACGCAGTGACTTCTTATCTCATCTTTTGCACTCCCACTCGCCTACTATCACTGCACCAGTCGCTCTCATTTCATCTTTTACACTCCCACTTGCCTACCATCACTGCACCAGTCGCGCAGCACCTACTTCACTCACCCCTGCGTGCAGCTCTTCAGTGCCGAGTAAAGGTCGCCCCCAGCCAGCTCTGCCAACGGGAGCACGTACTGTAGCAGAGCCCTGCCCTCCCTTTCGTCGTTTGTCACTGCATCGACTGCACCCCCTCCCAATGCGCTATCACTGCCTGTGTATTAGTCATGTGTCGTGTCTATGATTGAGCGTTTGCGCATGTATGTGTGCAAGTACATTTTTGTGAGGTTTCTGTATGTGTATGTTGTATGTTTGTGTGCAATTACGTGTGTGTATGTGTGAGTTTATGAGAGCATGTGTGTGTCGGTACGCATGCACAAGAATGTGTTTACTTACTAGCAGACACTTCAGTAGATCCTCCCTCCGCTAAGGCCTGCTTGGCCTGTGCCCGGCTATGAAGAGATTCTTCTGACTTTGCTATGGTGCCCAGCACAGCATGCTCCAGCATCTCTCCTCGCCGCTACGGATTGCAGAAAAAGCAGAGAATGAGCGCAGACTACCACGCAAAATGTTCTGCATTTTCCTCCGGTGTTGCCTTGGCACAGCACACGCTGCGGTAGCTCCACCTGCCGCTCTGAGGACCACATACTCAACACAGGTGCTTCTTAAATCAATGTCCTCTAGTCCATATCCCCTCATCACTGCCAGACCACGCATCTAAAAGGTAGGGCTTCTGTGTTACGTATGCTTGTGTAGATATTTGCGGCGCAGATCACCATCAGGGGAAATCACCATCAGGGGAGAATTAGGGAATAAGGAATTGGGAGCACAGTAAGCGGACAGGATATATGGAATACACGGCTCCCATGTGTGCTTGCTAGCTACGACAAACAAAGCCATCGGCTGGCTTACCGGCACGGAGGGTGGTGCAAAAAGGCACTTGCTGCCACACATGGAGATGATGTTTGAGAGTATCTGTCTACTGCTACCGGAATACAAAAAAGGCATGCAGCTCAGCAAACTTCTTGGCATTACGCAGATCTGGAAAGTCACACAGAAAAAGCGTTAGAGGGCTATTACCTTTTTTGCTCCATACCAGCCTTTGCATGCTCCTGACCCCCCCCCCTTCTTTCTGCTGCTGGCCGGTACATGTGAACAATTTGTCTGAGTGGTAGATCGAAATAAGATGACGGCAGATGCTCAATCTCATACCCACAATCCTAGTTTCCCTTTTCCACTTCTCCTTGCACACACATGCACGTACACCCATACACCATACGCCCGACCGATCCATCCACCTACATTTGCACACAAAAATAACCACCCCCCACACATGCCAACACACGCCCACATTCACACCCACACGTGTAGACCTACACCTAACACACACACACCTGCAGGCACAACTGCATGACCTTGCCCACATAACGCTGCGGGGTCACGATGGTGGCCTTTACGGTTGGCTCCAGCACCGCACGCACGCGCTTGCCTACAGGGAAATCCGAGGCTCGGCTGATCTCAACGGCTGAACCTGGCCCTTCTCCTAGGTCTAAGAGGTATGGCACCTGGGGCCATAAATAAACCCAAGCGATAATGCTCGTATAAAATGATCAGCTGTATGGGAAAAATGTGGGTCTGTTGGGTAACGGTAATACTGAAAAGGTGGGTTTGTTGGGTAACGGTAATACTGGAATCGAAAGTTGCACCCTAGCACGCTAGAATGTTGAGGCAAAATGGGCTCTCGAGTCGATGAGTGTAAGCAGGGCAAGCGGTTTGCAAGAGCAGCACACAGAAACAAGCGCCAAAGCTGAGGGTTTTACGTTGCAGGATGCTGCTGTTCATCGAGCTCCTGTTTTCCGCCATCGATGTTCAGTACTCTAACAACTGTTAGCTTACTTGCAACACTATACAGAGGCACAGAAAAAAGGTGCGTCGGCAACGCTCTACTTGCTGGAAAATAAAGCACAACCCTCAGTCCTAGTACCCTCCGGCCGTATCTGACAGTTTAAGCTGTGGACCTTAACACTTTATGGCTACGAGCTATGAGTCGTCTAAAATACAGAAGTACAGAGCAATGACGGTTCCCAAAGCAGCACCAACGATTTGTGTAGAACGGTCCTTTCCTGCTGGCAGTCAATTCACCAACAGCAGCACCAACAGCAGCAGTCAGTTCACCAACAGCAGCACCAACAACAGCAGCATCAACAGCAGCAGTCAGTTCAGCACCAACTGCAGCACCAACAGCAGCAGTCAGTTCAGCACCAACAGCAGCACCAACAGCAGCACCAACGATTTGTGTGGAACGATCCTTTCCTGCTGGCAGTCAGTTCACGTGCAGAGCAGTCACGAGTCTCAAGCCTTGCCGCTGCCCAATTCCGATGGAATTCACGACAGAGGAAACGCTCATCAATCATAGCCGGAAATAACACTTTCTTCAGGTGTTATAACTTATAGGAAGTGAAGTCGTCGCAACAGGCACGCTGCGCTCATCAGCAACTTTATGTTCTACTTCCTTTCCGTGTACCAACTTACAAGCGATGAAGTCATCACAGCCAGCACGCTTTTAAATGTACCAGCTTGCAAGAATTAAGTACCATAAACGTAACAGAAGTGCTCTCATCAACAACTCGCGGAGAGTCGGAATTGGCGTACGCGTCGTAATTGGCGTCCGCCCAATTCCGAGCGCATGATGTTTTGTTTACATAGGTAAGTGCCAGAAAGGGGGTGCAATGGCACGCCAGTCACAGTATAATGCTGAAATAATGAACGGAGTGCATCAATTACTTTGGTAAAGCATAGAAAGGAGGTGCCAATAGCAATAGCACATCAATTACAGGAGAGGACTATCAAATGTGAGGACAGAGTTCATCATATACATAGGTAAAGTGCCAGACGGAGAAGCCCATATAGCACACCAATCACGGTATAGCACTGCCAAATGTATGCAAAGAAACGGAGTGAACTATTCACTTTTTACCGGAGTGGCTATTCATTTATTTATTAATTCATTTATTCAATTTTTTTTCGGAATGAACTATTTGTATTTTCGAACGATGAACTCATTCAATTAGTAATGAACTCACTCACAGTGGGAGTGGTGGTCACGACAGGGATGCCGTGCTCGTTGTCCAAGCGTTGCATGAACACCTCCATGTGCAGCATATGCCCAGGAACCATTTAATTAGTAATGAACTACTCACAGTGGGAGTGGTGGTTACGACAGGGATGCCGTGCTCATTGTCCAGGCGTTGCATGAACACCTCCATGTGCAGCATGCCCAAGAACCCACACCTGCGTGGACACAGCAGCAGCGTTGCATAAAACCTCCATGTGCAGCATGCCCAGGAACCCACACCTGCGTGGACACAGCAGCAGGGTGTACGAGCCTGCATGTTTGCACACATGTGTTTGCTTGCTGTGAGAGCAGGGTCCGCACACCTAGCACGTGACGTCATTGGCGTGCGTATTCGTGTGCGTGGGGTACACGTGGGGCTGGCCATCGTATTCCTATATGGTGTGCATACGGTAGGAAATTATTATTAGCAGGGAAATCACCATACATACGGTTATACATACACGGTGGACATACTGTTCTGGCCGACCCTGCACACACACGTAAAAAGGAGAATGCGTGCGCTCGTGAACACATACGTGCGTGTACGCAAACGACATGAGAATATGAAGCAAGCAGTGGTACAAGCACATAGGAGCCGGAAGTGTGTGTGCGCTGTTAAGAGTTCATTGCACTGCCACGCATCAGTGTGAGAGGTGCGTAAACACAGAAGTAGGGCTAGCATGCCAACACGGCGCGTCGACACACGAATGCACCCGTGACACGATGCCTCACACAAACACAGGGCTAGCATCCTGTAAGCTGAAAGAATGATGTGTGCATTTCACCAAGGCGACTCTTGTAAGTGTGCATTGCACCAAGGCGACTCTTGCAAGTGTGCATTTCAACAAGGCGAGCCTTGCATGCAACCAACTGGCCAGCCGCAAGTGCCTCTTTCTAGGCGGCTTCTTTACGAAGAAGGCGTTGGAGGGACGTAGCCAAACAGGCAGTGGAACCCCTTTAATGGATGCTAAGGGGGAAGGGTTCGCCTATGTGGTTTTAGTCTGTTTACTGCAGAAATTTCAGACGACTTCTCAGTACTTATGCCAGCAGAGGTGCACGGGAAGAGGGAGGGAAGACGGGTGGTACATAGACGGCTAAGAAACCTCAGTGAGAGAGCCAAACGCACTCGCCTGAAACCAGGACCCAGCGCGTCACTGTTCTCACGCATCACGGCAACGCTCGCATCGTTGAGGGCCAAGCGGCCCATGGCCTGCAGCAAAGATAGAACGTGCAAAGAAAGAATGGGTTTTTTGATCAAGGAGACGCTAGCATAGCACGGAGGGATGAGCAGCCCATGGCTCGCAGCAAAGATACAATGAGTACAATTGATAAGCAATGGATGGATCATGTGCGAGCTTAAGCAGGCTTTGTTACAAGAATGAGTACTGAAGATGATTTTTCAAAACCTGTGCCAGTATTGTTAAGTGCCAGGTGGTCTATGACCAGCAGCAGTTATGCAAATGAAGGCTGGCAGAGTTGGTGATCATGGTTGTAAGTTTGGAATGCTGCTGAAAGTCTGAGCAGCAGAGGGAGGGAGCTTAAGACGGTTTTAAACCATCGAGGCAGAGTCCTACAACTCGTGGCATGTGATTAATGTCGTAAGAGTATGTGTAACATGATTGTAACATGCATGTGATTAATGTCGTAAGAGTATGTGTTACACGATTGTAACATGCATGTGATTAATGTCGTAAGAGTATGTGTAACACGATTGTAACATGCATGTGATTAATGTCGTAAGAGTATGTGTAACATGATTGTAACATGCATGTGATTAATGTCGTAAGAGTATGTGTAACATGATTGTAACATGCATGTGATTAATGTCGTAAGAGTATGTGTATCATGATTGTAACATGCATGTGATTAATGTCGTAAGAGTATGTGTAACATGATTGTGGCATGCATGTGATTGATGTCGTAAGAGTATGTGATTAATGTCATAAGAGTATGTATAATGTCGTAAGAGCATTTGTAACACCCTGCACCTTGCGCATGGGCAAGGCAATGCATAATGGCATCGGTTACATCATTTTGCATCAAAACTAATAACTCATCTCAACCCATAATGACACCATAAATTCTTTTTGCGACTACATCAAAAACTTATCACAATCCAAAGCGGGAAACACACGACTTGTTGCTTACACTCGCAAAAGCATACACACAAACAAGCACACGTACACACAGATTTACTGCATGCGTAGCCTTTTCTTCTCTTTCAGAACACAGATACGCACCACTGCCAAAGCGTCAAAGTCTTCCGAGTCCATGGGGTACAAGCTAGCATACACCATCGCCTTGGCTGCACGAAACCCTGGGAGCGGCTCTATCTGCTGCCGAGTCCCTGCAACGTGCCACGTATCTCCGACTCGGGCAGCTTTTAAATCCTGCAGATTACATTGTATAGTGTGTGCGTGTGTATGTGTTAGCATTTGTATTTGTGTGTTTGCGTGTGTGCATGTGCATGTTTGTAATCATGTTTGCTGCTGTCTTTGCGCGAGAGCGCGGGTTGTGAAGGGGTTCAGGCGCACAATTATGCATTATACCCACAACTAGCCACGTACGCGTGTGTGTATGTGCCTGTGCGTGTGTGCTTCCATATTTTTTGTCTTTGACTTCAATTGTGAGTTGTGCAGGGGTTTAGCCATGAATATATTTCCAGAATATGGCCATATATATGTATGTGTTTGTGTGTGTATGTGTGTTTGCGAGTGTGAATATATGTATGTGTGTGCGAAATGGTACATAAGTCTAACCAGTTAGCTCTCCGTCAATCCCAGTACAGTACCCTTTGGCTAGGATTTAGGGTTAGGGTTAGGGTTTAGGGTTAGGATTTAGGGTTTAGGGGGTAGGCAGTTTTGATTCTGAGGTCTTACACAGTCCACACAGTTTTCGGTCCACGGTGACAGACACTCTGTCCATACGCACACCTCAGCAAGGCCATGCGCATTCTGAAGTTGTGTCACCCTTTTGAACGCCAAACAACTTAACACAGGATTACACTTTTGGATTATTTGCCAATCACCCTGGCGTGTGCGTGCGTCTGTTGTGTGTGTTTGTGTATGTATGTGCTTGTGTGTGTGTGTGCGTGCGTGTGTGTGTGTGTGTGTGTGTGTGGAGGTGGAGGTGAGCTGTGTTTGTGTGTGTGTGTGAACGGGTGAATTACGTTGGCAGGTCACAAAGCAGTCCAGTGACACTGGACCACACGTGCAGTACCGTACAGTGACGAGTCCCATGCTGACCAGCTTTTGGTCAAATTAATTCGTAAAAGACCATTAGTAAGGCCCACCTTGCATCATGTAACACAAAGGTGAAGGGTTGGCCAGAACCGAGTATACAGTGTATTACAGCATTCTTAGCAGAGAGATCTTTGAATGGTCACATACAGTGTACATACAGTTCCGGCTGAACTGGCATACGATTCCAGCCAAATTTAATCATTTTTCCCACCTAGGTGGTGCACAAAATTACATCTTTGTGTTTTCATCTGAATCAAAGACCACATTGACACCAGAGTATATGCACATTAAGGTTCCAGGTCGCCTAGCTCCTGCAATTCTCTGTTTCCAAACTTACACAGCCCACCTTGATCCCTGCAGCCACACAGCCCTGTTAGGCAGCGTACAGTGTCTACTGCAGGATCTCTCACTGCCACTCAGTGCTCACACAGCCCACCTTGATCCCAGTAATCACGTAGCCCACTTGGCCAGTGTACAGCGTCTGCTGGGGCATGCGGTTGGGTGCCAGGATGCCTAGCTCCTGTATCTCCCACTTCTCTCTACTGGCGTACGACTCTATCATGTTGCCACGGCTGATGCTGCCATCCATGACCTGCGAGGAGACATGGTCGGTTAAGCAGTCTGTATGGTCATGCAGAATGTAATGAAGCCGTGCTCGTGTAAAAATCATGTTGCCACGGCTGATGCTGCCATCCATAACCTGCGAGGAGACATGGTCGGTTAAGCAGTCTGTATGGTCATGCAAAATGCAATAAAGCCATGCTCATGTACGACGCTATCATGTGGCCACGGCTAAACTGTCATATATGACCTGCAAGGAGACTTGATCAACAAGTCTGTATGGGTATCCCAAATGCAATGAAGCTGTGCTCGTGATTCTTGTTGAGGTTTTCTATTTAAAGTCTCACACACCATTAACGAGCCAACACGTTAATATTACCTCAACAGCTGCAACCTGAGCTGCTTGACAAGTGAAAAGTTCCAATGGCATAATTTGGTCAGTTTATATGCGCTACTCAGATACTCAGATTGAAAGGCTTTTTTTATCGACAATCAGGCTCCTGAGCACACAGCTTCAAACCGGCTCTTTGCGCACTAGCCCTGTTTACAGTGCTAGTACAGTTGGCTGGGCAGTGTGTATGTGCTGCTGCTGTAGCAGCAAGGCTGCCAGACTCCCGCGCAATCACCCTTATCCTGCCATCACCACACGTCCTACCTATTCTCAGATTAGGCTGCATTTTAGATATTAGGCCCTACTCCTGCATCAACCAATTCATCCGCATGCCCCAAGTACCCACATGTACCCAAACGAGTAGGGTTGACCAGAACCGTAAATATACACCGTACCATGACCTATATATTGTGATTCACTGCCAAACATACCATAGTATACCATGACCATCAAAATACCATAGTATAATACCACGAAGATACCATAGCATACCGTACCATGACCTATATATTGTGATTCCCTGCCAAACATACCATAGTATATACACCGTATATATATATATATATATATATATATATATATGTTTGGTTCTGGCCAACCCTGTTCCGAGATAAGTGACCTCGCCTCCACTGTCAGAGCACCATTTCAGTCTGTGCACCACCTTTACATCTGCAACCACGCGGAAAAAGCTGCACACATCTATCATGCAACCACCTCAGTCTGTGCACCTGCCAGTCTGTGCACCAGCTCAGCCTGTGAATAAAGCCTTTTATCACTACAACCACACAGAAAAGGTGCGCACGCACCTCTATCAGCGCTATCACTCCACGATAAGGATCGTGGAATGCATCAAACAGCAGCAGCTTGCACGCAGCAGCTTTTGCTCCTCTGGGGTGGGGTATCCTTCTGCAGAGAGAAACAGAGAGGCAAGGTCAAAGAGCAGAGCACACGCAAGCCAAAGGCCTCCTCACTCACGTGAAAATTTGCTTGTCTCTTTGTTCAGGTGCTGGAGCATTGGAGAGACACTGGGCACACGATCAAGGAGAGAGGGATCGTTCCTTTTGATTTTGATTGTTTCTAACACATGTCGGGAGGGACAACTGCTTTTGCTGGTAACCAGCCTGTTTCTGTTGCCTTGGTTTAGAGTAAATTGACAATTTGGCTTTACTTTGCGTCATAATGTCATAATACATTCAGCACCAGCACCACGGTTTTGTAGGTTGGACACCTTGCAAAACGCACCAGTAGTGATATTAGGAGTTATTTTATGCATCATACACTCCTACATGGCTCACTCTCTCCTCTTTTGGCTCGATCAATGATGGCACTCCTACATGGCGCACTCTCTCCTTTTTCGGCTTGATCAATGATGGCACTCTTACATGGCTCACTCTTGCCTCTTGTGGCTTAGTCAATGATGGCACTCTTACATGGCGCACTCTCGCCTCTTGTGGCTTGTTCAATGATGGCAGACAGCACCAGCTCCATGCTTTGACCACACCTTACATGTTTGCCAGCTATATCACGAGTTTCCAATTTTTCCAATGACACACACACACACTTTTACTACCCTCGTTTTAAGTTGGCCTGTGTGACTCACTCTATGATGGCAGGCAGCACCAGCTCCATGCCCAGGCCTGTTTTGGCGGAGAGGCGCAGGACCTCATCCTCATCCAAGATCTCGCATGCCTCACACACTTGCTGGACAGCAGCATCCGGGTCTGTGTGCGGGCGCAAGCAGTGGCACAGGGAAATGATTTGGTAGAAAGGCACAGGACCTCATCCTCATCCAAGATCTCACATGCCTCACACACTTGCTGGACAGCAGCATCCGGGTCTGCGTGCGGGTGCAAGCAGTGGCACAGGGAAATGATTTGGTAGAAAGGCGCAGGACCTCATCCTCATCCAAGATCCCACATGCCTCACACACTTGCTGGACAGCAGCATCCGGGTCTGCGTGCGGGTGCAAGCAGTGGCACCAGGCTTGTCGAGATACGCCGTACTTCAGCTTTCTTGACCGTAATTACGGTACCGTACCGTAATACGCCGTACAATACGGTGCAAGTACGGTCTGTTTGAAAAGACGGTGTCCGACCGTACAGTA
>Ga0307968_1000534_pt1:0-22500 | contig 27414 bp, 35 predicted proteins | sample OrgLakmetagen650_FD_201834 | JGI IMG/M metagenome (GOLD analysis project Ga0307968, IMG submission 201834) | Saline water microbial communities from Organic Lake, Antarctica - #650 | ecosystem: Environmental > Aquatic > Non-marine Saline and Alkaline > Saline | place: Antarctica: Organic...
TACAAACTAATGTAGGGGGGTGGGTTCTTCATCATAGTGGCAGGGGGCAATTGACTAAGAGCACCCCAGCAGCACCGCCTGCCACCGGTAGAGCCACCAACCCCAGACAGCACCGACCTAAAGATCTCAGCAAACCTCGGCGTGACATCCACCTTGTCGAGATCAAGTATTGTGAGGACACCAGACCTCAGAACCAGCTGAACGCCGCAAAGGAACAGCACAAAGACCTTTGCAACATTCTCCAAGGAGCCTCTGTTACTCTCCACATCATCCTTTTGGGTGTGGGCGGCACCATCTACAACACTCACACTCTGAGGTCTTTCCAGGAACTGGGTCTCGATTCTCAAATAGTTAAGAAGCTTGCCTCCAAGCTCCATGTGCACTCTGTGAACTTTGCTGCTAAACTTGTCCATACCACTTTGGTACAGAGTACCGTAAAGCTCCTCCACACGAAAAGGAAAGAAAAATCAATGGGGATCACACCCACTTTTTTCTTTTTCTTTTTTCTTTTGGGAGTGGTTTTTCACTGCCTGCGTAATTTTATTTTCAACCATTTATATTTGTTCGAGTAGTTGTGCTGCAATTTCGTGCCCTTACTCTCGCCTAAAGTCGGCTTATTAGATGCATCATAGTATATTTTATTATGTGTAGCCGTAATTTTTGAAAAAGCCTCCATCTGTCCTAGCATTGAATTTGAACATGATCCCCGGCGCTAGCACAGTGCAGACGCTTGTTCGCGTCCGTGTGCGCCCACGTGTAGCCAAAGAAGCCCACGGCAGAACCTGCCTGAAGGTTTCTGATGAGCACAGCAAGGATGAAGGCAGCAACATTGCGTTCCTTGGTCCACCAGAGGGCTCGGCAGCCAGCTATGACTTTGACCGAGTGTACGGTAGGTAATAATGCATTTAACGCACGCCTCCTGTAATGCATGTGGAGCACTCCTGCTGTACACTCAGCGCAGCTCCTGGCATGCATGCAGATGTGTTCACTCTGCCTGGCATTATAGTTTGTCTAATCGCGACTGAAGTCAAAATCAGCCAGCAGTGACGATATATGGACTCTGTCAACAACATCTGTGTAAACATTTACACAGGAGAGAGCAGCAGCCAGGCGGCTGTGTTCCAAGACCTCAAATTTGTGGTAGAAGCAGCGCTTGCAGGTAGATCTTTTCCAACTGGCCTCCATTTTAGCATCCGATATGTCTGTAGCTACGCTAAGCCAAATTTCCGCCCCTCCTTGCACCAGGTTACAACGGCACTGTCCTTGCTTACGGCCAAACTGGGTCAGGCAAGACGCATACGCTCTTTGTGAGTGCAGCCGACTAGTCTCGTAGTTTTATCGCTCACTGCAGCTCGGTTGTTGTCGTAGATCTGGTCATTGTCATCGTATGGAACCCACAACTGACATGAAACAGTTTGATGTGCTGTGATAAACACATGTGGCTTCCTCCGCAAGTTTGCAAGCACTACGTGATGACTATCTGCACATCAGAGCCGCACTCAGCTACACCTAACTGAGTTTCTGCCGATTTATTGCTGGTAGTTCTCAACAAGCCATTCACTAGTTTTTTGACAGAGTTTATGCAATCAATCAATTCCAATTTATTGCCATACCTCTACATTTTTATTTCATGTTTCTGTGAACAGGGGTCTTTGGATGACGAGGAAGACCACGCAGGGATTGTGCCCAGAGCTGTCAAGCACCTTGGACTGGGCATCGCAAAGCACACAGCTCAACACGGTGCCACGTTCAAGGTGGGTGCAGAAAAGAAAAGAAAGATTACGCAGGCAGAAAAACATTCCCTGCACCAATTATAGATAAGGAGACACATTGACTTGAAGTGCCGTGAGTCTCCCCCACCAAATGCAAATACAGGCTTTTACCTTTGTTTGTAATGTGGCAGCATGCACGTTGAGTACAGACTCTGACATTGCAGCACAAAGCTAGCTCGGGTGTTTTAGATGAGCACTGGATCAACAAGCGCCTTTCTCAAGGCAAGCCTAAGTGCAGCTAGGTCATCCTCGAGCAGGGCAGCGCGCCACTGATGTGCCAAGTACATCGCAGTCTTTGTACTTGCAGTGTGCTTCCAATGGTCTGAGCAGGCTAGGCACACATAGGTGTGTGTGTGAGTGTGTGTTTACCATCACCGGTTCTTCTGAGGCCGCTTTAACTCTGGCTTCTGGTCATTACTGTTAAATAGCACAAACAACAATATTGAGCCTCATTTCTTGAAACCTAATATTTCCACACTACTGTGCAACATTGCTCCGCAAACACACCCGGGCCACGCCCACCGACACACCCCTGCAAACCCCTTGTGGTATTGCTCAAAAACCCAAAACGTTGTTACCGCACCTTCCTGTAGACGCACCTGGACCACAGTCATCGGCTTGCGTGTGCAAACTGCTTGGAATCATGTTTGCAAGCTGCATGTCGTTGTGTTAACACCTGCTTTATTTTACATGTCCCTTAGGTGACACTCAGTGTGGTTGAGATCTACTGCGAGCGCATTCGATGCCTTCTGAGTAACGGAGCGCCGGGGAAAGATAACCTCCAGGTAAAGTACAACTTCCAAAGTACTTCCAAATCACTTCCAAAGTACAACTTCCAGGGGAAAGCTCATTGCTGCAGAATGGAGGAGAGAACGATGTGGACCTGGGGCATGTTTTGATATGCAGAAAACATGCCTGGTCAGTAAAGCAATTGTTATGTGGGCATTAAAACCATCCCCTCCTCAATGCATCCAAGAAAGAGAGCACCTTAATTTCAATTTCTATAGACCGCCCTGCTACATCAGATAATAAGCCACGGGGATCAGATATTAAGCCACGGGGATCCTCGTCACACTGCAGGGAAAAATCCTGCCTTGATGTGCTTGCTCGTTTTGGCTTTGATTTTTCTTGTAGAGAAGATGTGAGCACTAAAATATCGCCTTTTCAAGGATGATTTGAAGAGTGTGCATACCTCTCTTATCCGTGCACGAATGTTTATAAAACCCCCCTTCCTTCACTTCCTTCACTTCATCTAAAAAAGGAAAAGCTCTGTTGCTTAAAATTGATGCAGCCAGATGAATGAGCGGGTGAAAACGTAGGTGCCTGCAATAGGCGACTTGCTATTGAAGTGTTGTGCCAAAGTACCCGCATCCACACCTTGGTTGTTAATTCTGATGTCACAAATGTCAACTTTCAGTCAGACGTTTGTGTAATACGGTGGCATTGTGCAGGTAAAGACAGATAAGCTCAGAGGCGTGTATGTAGAAGGTGCGTGTGATGTGCAATGTTTGTGTGCAGATGTCAACGGACTGATATGAAGAGACAATAGAAGATCTCACATATCTCAGCACCGCGTTCTCGACACTAAATGGTTGCTTCTTGTCTAAGAAGTCAAAGTGTCACCTATACTGAGGATTCATGCGCAGATCTGATCGCCTGAATTATGGTAGATGTCTATACAAAGATGTCAGAACAGTTCGACACATGGAACCAGGGGGAAAAAAGCACCTTCGACCTCTCCACACCACCGATAGTCAAACGCCTTGATGGTCCAAAGCACAAAGAGTCTCAAATCAAACTATATTTGCAATGCTGCCTGGAGCAGGAGCCTATGAGATGGAGGTGTTTGGCGAGGACGACCTTGTCCAAGTCATGACAGCTGCACTGCAAACGCGCTCAGTGGGGGCAACACAGGTGTGCGTTTGTGTTGTGTGTGCGTGTTTGTGTGTGTTTCTGCGTGCATATGTGTATGTGCGTGCATGCATTTTTTTGTTTGCGTGTATGCGTGGTGTGTGTGTGTGCCTACGTGTGTGTGTGTGTGATATGCAAGACCAACATTTAGCCCTAAATGACCGACCCAGCAAAGAGTTTTGGAAGTTGGACCAGTCAACTTTTAAAACGTACTGTATCGCAGATGAATGAGGCCAGCAGCCGCAGCCACTGTGTTGTCACTATATGGGTGGAGCGCTTACTACCAAATGGAGAGGTGCGTGATGGCATATCGTGAGCACAGTTTGTTTGCACTGAAACTGCATGTAGGAAAACATGCAGGTGTAGCATCATTAATTCGCTGCTGTCACTTCCTTACGTTATCATATCCCTCTTCCTACTGTGTAGACAAACAAAAGGCTATGTTAATGATGTAAACATGCCCAGCACGATTATGTGCAGGCGCACATAGGTACCAGCAACTAGAAGCCTCTCACCGGGCATAGATACTTTTGTCAATACATCGCGCACAGTACATAGTACACAACTACTTCCTGGCATAGTTGCTGAAAGGCACTCCAGGCAGAATTTTAAACTGTCAAGGATATGACTGCACAATTCCATAACAAACAAAACTGAACATGCACAGCTTATCCTCTACTTTGCCCCTCCTTCACACCAGTTTCTCTCCAACAGTGTATCAGCACAGCCTTTCTTTTTCTGCTTTAAGCGTAATTAAGCAATAATTGCTGTTGTCGTCATGCAGGCGGCACTGGGCAAGCTTGTGCTGGTGGACTTAGCAGGCAGTGAGCGAGCAGGAAAGACTGGTGCTGCAGGCACACAGCTCACAGAAGGCGCACAGATCAACAAAAGCCTGAGTAAGTACACTGGCGAGTACACTGGCGACACCCCTTGGTGCGCACTCCTTGAGGCCTGCCTCTAACATGCTCACAGACGTTTCTTTCTGGCTTGCTGGAATTTCAGCAAGTTTTCTCCAACATTGAAAACTCCACATGCTGCCTATTTTGTGGTGTATATGTGTATGAACCTTTGAGGTCTCATTTCTGGCTACATCATGCTCACAGCAGCTGCTCACAGACATCTTTTTACTGAGTTTGAGAGTAAGAGTTTCTTCCAATTTCACGTGCTGCTCAATTCTGTTTCGTGGATTTCCGAACACACAGGCAGTCTGGCCAACGTCATTAACGCACTAACTGTTGACGCAATTGGGACATCGACTGCCAATTCAACTGCTGCGCGTCACGTGCCTTTTCGTGACTCAAAGCTGACCCACATGTTACGTGACAGCCTTGTGAGTTGCACCTCATTGGGCCGTGTGCAAGCTTGAAGTACATTGTATGTCTTGATTTGCGTAACAGTTCTGGTAATTGTTCCTGACGGTGTTGCTCAATATAGAAATTACGCTTGGAGCGTCCTTGCTTGTTTAATTGAGGTTATGCATATTGATCATACCAGTGGTATAATGAGTGCTATTGTGGTGTTTATTGAAATTGTCTAGTTGGCACCTCACACCTTTTTGGTAATTTGCAGACAATATATAATATGTGTTATTTCTACGCCCCACGCCTCTCTTGTGATACATAAAGGGTAAATAACACAGAAGCTGCAAACTTCCAGCCGCATCGCTGCTAAGGAAACGAAGCCACTTTGGGACCAAGCATTGTAAAGTCATATCATAGCAAAAAATGCGCAAGCTTGTGGTGCACAATGGTGCACTCTACCAATACACGCAGGAAGGCACTTCACACACCGTCTTGGTTGAAAACACACTGTTGTAGTGCAAATAATGAATGTACGCAGCAAGGCACCTCACGCACCGTTTTGGTCAAAAGTTTTTGTATACAATTGATCAATGTACGCAGGGTGGAACCTCATGCACCGTCCTGATCTGCTGCTGCTCCCCAACCTCTGAAAACGCTTCAGAGACGCTTTCTACCCTACAATTCGGTGCCAGGGCCAAAGGGCTGACGTGCAAGTTACAGGCAAGCCCCTCCGTTTGCGCCGAAAGTTCTTCCAACCGCCAAAATGAGAAACAACGAGGCATATCCCACCTGTAGATAAGCAGATGCCCTACAGCATATCTTTTTCTTATTTGTGGCTCCTCCTGTAAATTGCAACAATCAGTTAGCACTCAACTGCTTGTTGTATAGATGCCCTGCAATGCACCATCACAGCCTGATAACATAACAAGACACACGTAAAAATGTATCTGGTCACACCTCCGTTACGGTGGCAGCAGATTTTTTTTAAACGTCATGCTGCCAACTATATAGCAAAATTTTCTGGTTGTTTAGGACCTTTGAGCACGGTCACCCAGTACTTTCTCAGGTACTGGAAAATACAAGTACTGCTTATTATGTTTTGAAACTGCTCGCAAAGCCTTTTTGCAGCAAGGCAAATGCTCGCCTTAAGTGGCAATGCAAAACGAAGGAGATCAGTTGGATGGCGCCTCAATTTGCCGAATCCTTGCTGGCGTAACTTTGCTGAAATTAAACTTGTTGACACCCGCTTACACATGCACACACGCACGCGCACACCCACCCACACATCCACACATCATACCTATACACCCTCACAAAACCAAACTTGTAGGACACTGTCATTCTTAGCCTTGCCCGCATGCTGGCTTGCAACACCTCCCTCAACTGTGACCTGAGCTGATCCACAATTGCCCCCCTCCTGTGGTGCATGAGCACCGTGAGCACCCGTGCCCAAGGCCTCCAGCGTACACACACCCATATACTTACACACATCTCCCCCCCGAGCTAGTCCATTTGTAATTTCGCACGCATTGCAAAAAGACCACGAGTCGCCGGGCCTTATTGTCCCGAGGAAGGATTTTGTCAGATGTCTTTGTTAGCAGGCAATGATATTTGTTTCCCTGCAAAGACACAAGACGACCAACTGTTCTCTGCCCTAATTCAGCACTAAGTAATTGGAGCCCTCATTCACTGTCGTTTTTCTCACTTCCAGGTGAACCAGCGCCTGAGTGCAGAGCGGTTGCAGCAGTTGCTTGCTAGCGAGCGTGCACAAAAAGAGGTGCTTGCGGGTGAAGTGGATGCCCTGCGTGCAGCACTGGCCAAGGCAACAGGCAAGGAAAAAGTATAGAGCTCCAGGCTTATCTTTTGCAAATAAGTGACGCCAGCATCCTATATCCATTATCCATGTTGAGCAGCGTAACATTGTTGACATTTGCAGATCTGCAGAAGAATATTAATAACACAGGCAGTGACAGTTACTCACCACATTAATCGAGGACAAATAACATTACATCGCCCTCGGTTAATTGTACAGTTCATCAGGGGTTCTCTAATTACTAAAGAACACCTAACAAATTGCTTCTTTCCTGCAGCCCAAGAAAACGACGAGCTTTCTCCCCAAATGGCAGCTGCAACAAAATGTCACGATCAGCCAGAAGAGGAGATAACTGCTTCTCAGCCCATCAAAAGCAGCTCGTGCTCAGCTGCCCCAGATTCCAGCAAATTTAGCCCAGAATTTAGAAGGGCAACAGCTGGAGAGAAGGAGGCCTCCAAGGCAGGGGCCATCGATGCTGCAGCCTTCGTAGTGATGCTTACCAGCATTGTCGCTTTTTTTGCTTGGGAAGACCGGCTATTTTACAGGGCTTGAATCCATTCCTGACTCGGTATGTAGGTAATTAGTTTAGGTAGGGCTTGAATCCATTCCTGACTAGGTATGTAGATAATTAATTTAGTTAAGCAGAAATTGCTTGTTTCATGGCATGATATTACGTTAAATTGTAGAAAGGGGTGTACGTACATGTGATATGAACAATGGAGCATTCATTCGTGATCTCTTTCAAAAACAATAAACAGACATGATGTTTGTCTCTTAAGACTAGAAAAAATCACTGATTTGCCTCTGAGACCTTCTTCTTTCTACCTGATCCAGAACGGCGTTTCAGCAGTTAGAAAGCGACACAGTAATGGGGTCACATTGGTACAAATGAGCACAGAAAGAAGCAGGGCAAAAAAAAAAGTCAGAACTGAAACACCAATTACCTACCCTGATTTTTCATTTGATACCCCTTTCCAACGAAAGTGAAGACCGTGCACATTTTGACATGTTTATTAGTGCGTAGGTGATTATGTGTGTCTCCGATCAGTGTCCTGATATTGCTTTGGTGAATCAGGTGACATCTCTCAATTTACGGTAAATGGGCAGCATACCATCTTGCAATATGTACAAACTGAATCCAATTGATCCCTGTTTCCAGGTTGCAGACAGATCAGCCAATAAAGGTTACCACCATAATCGTCCCCCCTGGATCAAACGCCGTGTTTGAAGCCATCAGGCTGGTATATAGGTTGAAGGTGCATGCTGTTGACACAGCAGTACGCAGTATTAATCTTAGTCACAAAATAGCTACCGTCAAACAGAGCGCTTACACTGCCCGCTACCTGGCTGCTTGCCTCTCGGTTCAAAACCATTCACGCTAAATCTAACTGTTTTTCTGGCATGGCATGCATTTTATGGGTTGGTAAGTGTTCCCGCAATCCTGCCCTCGACTGTCGAAGTCGATTATTTGATTCCATGTAAATTTTTATAATATTATTGCACACGGACCCGGGACCGAGCAGTTTTACGAGATCGCCTCTTCGAATCCGCCTCTTATTTAACAAATCGAATTGTGCCCTTTTCCCTTGGCCTTCGCACAAGATGGTGCGTGTTTTTTAGGTGCAAGTTAACTAGACCTTTGTCTGTCCCTCTGCAACCTGGAACCCCCCTTCTCCCACGCAGGATCAACCCGTCAAGCTTGCCATCGTCATGAAGGTCATGGGCCGCACCGGTTCGCGAGGACAGGTGGGTGCTCACAGACTGCCATGGAGGCTGCAAGCATTGCTTTGCAATGTGCTCCTTCCTTCCTCCACCCCTTACCCCCGGACACATTCACACACTTACATACATACTTATTGGCTGCATACACACACATCCCAAACATAGGTCACCCAGGTCCGTGTCAAGTTCCTGGATGACCAGAACCGCCTCATCATGCGGAACGTCAAGGGCCCCGTCCGTGAGGGTAAGTGTTGTTGATGTTATTTTGGGTGCCGTTTGGGGCGGTGGAACAGGGGAACTCCTTTCCCGGGAGGGAAGGAGAAACCGAGAAAGAAAAGGAGTAGCACAACACAAGTGCAGCAAGCCCTCTCGCCGAGTTCCTGTACCGAGCGCCTCTCTTCTGCCTGACTGCACTGGTGCAGGTGACATCCTGACTCTGCTGGAGTCCGAGCGTGAGGCCCGTCGCCTGCGATAATCAGCGGAAGAGAGGAACTGCTCTTTTGTGTGCTGCAGTGTGGGCCTGCCCACACTGGGGCAGCAAACATCTCAGCATGGACAGTGTAGCTACAGCAGCAGTAATAGCAACGGCAGCAGCAGCAGCTGTAGCAGCAGCAGGAGAGGAGGATGCAATGGGAGGAGAGCGGCTTGCATTTACAGGCAGGCCTGGCACGCGTATTGTTGTCTAGGCCTTCTAGCAGGCATATGAGACTGGTCCCCGCAGAAACGTACAGACTGGATGCTTTTTAATGTTCAGTAATGCAGAGATGAGACCTGACATGTAAGGTACAAACACACAGTCCAAAGCACTCTTCGAGGTAGGTGCCTTGTTGCGGCACATGAAAAGGCATGCATGCCCAGCCGCATGGCAGCTACTCCCCTTCTGCTAGTGATGACGTCAATTTTATGTACGCCGGCCCTGCATGCCTGGATAAGAGCATGACGTGCTACCATGAGCATGAGCAGCAAGTGTCTGCTCTCAAGACCTATATCCTATATCATGCACAGCTCTTACATCTCTAAATGCCGCACAGCTTGGTGTGTACACCACCACAGTGCGGCCTTTCAGCTGTGGCCGCCATCATACCAACAAACACCATGGTTGAGTAATGCTTTGCCCTTCATTTACATGTGTGCATATTTATAACACTAATTTGTTCTTCCCCGCACGCTATGAAATTAACACATTATCTTCAAGCAAAATCACGCCACCCTAGCTGCAACTACCACCTTTCTGGTCATTGGTTCATTAGTGGGCATGCTTTTCAAATGCATATTTTCCCTTCTCAACCGCTGACTCTTTTCTCTTTTATAATATCTAATAATTAATAATGATAATTATAATATCAAGGCCGTGACGTATCCCCCAAAGGGAATTCATCCCATAAATGTTTGTATTAGCTCATTCACAATAATGCGCACAAGCCTGTATCTCTAAATGTTGTCAGCCTAAACCAGACGTCCAAAAGCATGGTGTGTTTTCGGCAACCTGCAGAAATGAAGCATGTTCGTGTTTAAACACTTTGTTTTACTGTGTATCATACACATGTGAACCTTTTTCCGGGTTGTACACCCCACCCCACCCGGGGTGGTAGTCCCTGCATTTTGTTTGCTCTGTACACCTGTCCAACTCTGTCACAACCCACACTTTTGCAACTATCCAAATTATTCATATTTGATGAATGGTTAAGTTTCGGTGATGATACATGAGCTTCACTGTTGACTGATACTATGGACATTGATTTAGACCCAACTCCCCAAATCAATGTTTAATCAATGTCTGTGGTATAATCAGGGCTAGTTTCTGGCCAAAAATACACTCCTCAGCCATCGTGCGATGGTTGAAGAGTGTACCTTTGGCCAGCTTGCATTTTTGGCTTAGAGCCAACATGTACATCGGTAATGACGGTGTACGCGGACATTTCTCTGTTAGTATTTCTAACAGACTCATACATACATACAGCATAATGCATTATTCAACCCTATTCATACTAAATAACAGTTAAGTCCTTGCGTGCTTAGCTCTACAAGGGCTTCAGAGCGACCCCCTGTGCTTAAAAACAAGGTGTCCAGTCAGTTCCATTAATGGATACTCTGATGGATAGGGTAAACCCTACATATGTCGCAACCTTTTAAACAAGTTAGGCACTGGCCCTTTAAAAACACTGCACAAACACACTCGACCTTGTATGAGCTATTGGATACATTAATACATTGCTTGCCACAGAATCGTGTGTAAGATGATTAATCCACACGTGAACAGAATGGCAGTTTAATTACTTTTTGGATCAAGCATCAGACCCAATTATTGGCCAATGGATTAGTTGCCACGCGACTCATCTAGATGCCACCAGTTTGGCATAACAAAATAAACGAGACCAAAAACTAGATGGGGCTTCAATGCGTTGCCTGTCACGACGAATCCGTCTCCTCCCCCTCTTGACGAGAGGAGGAGGCAACGGCTCAAGGACTCGGAGGATGAGTCTGGGTCCCAGCAAGTTTGTTGCAAGGGGACCATCGATTCTGGCCCAACAACCAAGTAACCAGAAAACTGTCGATCATTATAAGGCAAGGTTACATCTCTATATACGCCTCAGAAGCTTGAATTAAAGCCTGAAACCACACCTGCCAGTGGCTAAACAAAAGAAATAGGAGGAAACATGAAACAGCCGTATGGAAAGAGAAAGCGGACCGCAAGAAAGCAGAAAACTTACAAGGTTTACAAAGAAAGTCCTGTCAAGAAATGCAACTGCTAGCCAGAAAACTTACAGAAGAAAGCAAGAATTTAAGAAGACCCGATTGTCTAACATGTGTGTCTGTGTGCATGAAACTGTCGGTGGGGGTGTGGGAGAGGCTGAGAGAGCCTCATGAAACTTTGAGTGCCAAGAAAACAAGCAAGGTTTACAAGGAAAGACCTTCAAAGTGTGCGACTGCTAGCCTGCTCATAGAAAATATTCATTTCCTCCAGTCTGTTGATGTTCTGGTGCAAAAATGTTGAAACGGATTGTGCTCTTGCCTTTGAGAACATCCTGGACATCATCAGCCTCACACAAATCACAGGTAGGGAGGACAAAACGACTGAGATCAATGGGTTCACAGTTCCGCAGCTTTTCTTTGAACCTATACTCTTGTACCTGACCAGTCAAGGCTGAGAAAATATGGGAGACCAGCAATGAAAGCTTGAGTGCCAAAGGACACAATGTCGATCATCGCACGACTCGTCCTTAGCAGGAAATACGCAATGGGGAAGATCCTGACAGGCCCACTGGTACTAAGAATGCTGTAAAATTCGCGTACGGGAGGGAATTTCTTTGAGGGTCGCTCTGCAGAGCGAAGCAGGTAGGACTAGAAATCGGCTCATCATGTTGAAAGTTGGTACTGGAAAGGGGCATGTACTGGACAGAGTGCTGTCACGCTCAATTGGTGGCAGTGACGAGTCGTGTGACAAAGTTGGTTTTACAGGTCCCTGCACCGCGGACCCTGTCCCGCGTGAGGTCTCTGACTCTGTTTCTTCTAGTATATTAAAGCGTAACCACAATGAGGGCGAGAGGTCTGTCTGAGTTAATGCTCCGAGCTCCGGAGAGGAGCAGCAGTGTGGGAGCTAAGCAAAGATGAGTGGCACTGGTCGAAACACATTATGTATGTGCAGAGGGCTTTTTTGTAGGTGCTACAAGTCTGGCGCTACAGCAACAATTATTAAACATGTTTTACATACGCAGCCTAGCAGTCGCACATTTTGACATGGCTTAATCTGTAAACTATGTAAACTATGTATGTGCAGAGAGCGCAAAGGCATGAGACAGAGGACTGGTAGAAGCACTAGTAATAGGGACCACAGTGATGCAAACCCATCCTTCTTTGCTGGACGGTTTTTCCACCTTGGAGGCCTTTCTTGGTCCAAAGGCGCAATCAATTCAGTACGTCAGTTGTAGTCAGATACTTTGCAGTGATGATGATTTGATCTCACATGCTGATGCCATAGATAGCAAATGAAAGCGGGCCCCCCCAACCAAATAAGGTGAAAGACCTCCCCCTAGCCTGCCTGCCAATTACGTGTAAGGGTTTTCTAAAGATTAAAGAGAGTTTGAAAGTGTTATGTTAAATCAGTGGCATGGACAAATCGTGTGATTTCCCCTGGAATTTATAGAATAAAGGAAAGAAAAGAAAAGAAAAGACTCCACTGGTAGTGATGACACAGCCAGCATGAAGGGAGGGGGTTGGAATGTATATGGTGAGCAACGGTTTTACGGTTATTTGATTGTTGCTTTGGCTAGTTTCGATGGTCTTCTTGTAACAAACTTGCTCTTTTTCAACCCCCATCTCCTTGGTGCGTTGCTTGAGCCGTCGCTTCCTTCTCGCGTGGAGAGGGTGGAGACGTTAAACACACCTTTATGGGGGGGCTTGGTGGACAACACGTACTACGCTATGCTAGTAGCAGTTTAGGCATGCTCGCTGAGCCCAGGAAAGAGGGTCTTTTATAAACTAGTACCACCTGCATGACTACTGCTAGTATCAAAGTTTAAAGACTACTATAGTGCGAGTATGAGGCAGAGCAAGCCGTCTTGTGATGCACAAAACAAAACCAGTCATGCCAATATGCCAAATACTGGGGCACGGTGCTATGTGTTTTGGGGCCGTTCCTTGCTTTGCTTGGAATGATTTAATATTTACCTCGTCCCCTCGGCTTGAGCAACCATCCCGGGGTGAATGCTTTTGTACCTTACCTTAGTTTGTTTCAAAGTGTGTTTGCTACGTTCAAGGTAAGGTCACACTCATCGCCCCCCTCGACAAAGCAAAGAGGTGACATCAATGTTGTAAGTAAATGTCCCTCCCAGGAGTCAGTTTGGGCATTCACAGATAAGAGGAAGTCCATGTATCATAATTAATCAGCCAGTGTAAACATAAATCTAGAGAACCACTATCAAACAGACTTCTGATCACCTGGAAAACAATTTATAGAAAAATGCTCGCATTGTCAGAAATGTTGAACCCCCCACAATGATTTACAAGGCAAGGGTATGCCTGATTTACTGGTACACCCATTTCTATAATTGAACAATCCCTTTCGCCACGTTTTAGGAATATAATACACGCCAAGCAGCAGTGCAGCGCATGAACTGGGCAGCCCCTGCAGGATCAGGCACCCTTGCAGCTTCCTGAGAGGAATGGAGAATTGAAGCCAAGAAGGTTTAGTATGTTTCTAAAGAAGACATGTTCACAAGCCGGTATTAGAATATATTTTGTTGCCTTGTCATCAACGGACAACAGACACACTTGCATGTGCAGTCGCACCTTCTGTTACATGTTACGCACAATAAACACCTCAGCTGAATAAGCTAACTCGACACATATTCACATGATATTCCCTCTTACTTTGCCTTAAAAATTCTTGGTAACAGGGGCGAGGACATTGCATTGCTTGTACAAAAAGCGTACGACTACGATGTGCATAGGTCACAGTGGCAGCGGTTAAGACATTGTTCTAGTTGCACAGAAAACGTACAAAATACGATGTGCGTAGGTCACAGTGACAGCAGGGAGGACATTGCTCAATTACACAGGAAGCGTACAAAATACGATGTGCGTAGGTCACAGTGACAGCAGGGAGGACATTGCTCTAGTTGCATTGAGTACAGACTACTAGCTAGTGAATGCTGCTATAGCTGCAACTTGAGCAGGAAGGGCGATTCTGGAACTAAGAACGTGTGGTGTTTGGTGTGCATGATACTGCCTGAAGGACTCTTGACAAAATGAGTGGCAGAGCATATGGCGACAAAATAAGCGACAGTGCGCATAAGACGCACAGTGCACGAAAGGCACACAATGACTGACAGTGTGCTTAGTGACAACTTGAGTGACAGTGCGTGATAACTTGGCAGCGTGAAAGACATCCAGCACACACAACCAACAACCAAACAAGGCCAGACAAGACAGCGTGTGTTGATGAGCAGCTTGCTTTGAAATAACAAGATTACACAGGCAGGGAACATCGCCAATTTGATCAAGCACGAAGGGCCATTTGGGCAGACTGTATGGTGAGCACCTCCACTACAAATAGTGTGAGCACCTCCACTACAAATGGTGTGAGCACCTCCACTACAAATGGTGAGCACCTCCACTACAAATGGTGTGAGCACCTCCACTACAAATGGTGTGAGCGCTTCCACTACAATTGGTGAGCACCTCCACCACAAATGGTGAGCACCTCCACTACAAACAGTAAAAGGAAATTTGTGGGGGACAGGAAGGTTGCAGGTAGGCCTTGAACCGTTTGTTCAAGACTTGAAGAACCGTTTGCTCAAGGCTTGAATAAGGTAGGCCTGGAACCGTTTGCTTGAGACTTGAGGTTGCAGGCAAGGTAGGTCTGGAACCGTTTGCTCAAGGTTTCCTCTCGGTATTTCATAAGGCGAAATTAATGTACGACCTTGTACTAAGGCGGTAAAAACCGTAGTGAGTATCCAGTATATGTAGGGTTGGCCAAAACCGTATATATACACCATATATGACCGTATATTTGGTGATTTCCCTGCCAAAAACACCGTATATGCACCGTATATATATGGTTCTGGCCAACCTTAAGTATATGGCTCCAGGGAAAACTTCAAACACACGTATACTGTGTTGATGTTCAGTTCTGGCCACCCGTCCCTCACCACACCACACACCTACCGTCCTTATGCGCCCTGAAGAGGCCTCTTCACTCCTGTAACCTGTGTGTGTTGATACAGCAGATTACACATGACACACCTTACATGGACGTGATGCAAATTGTAAAACTAAAGTCAAGCCAAGGTAATCCCTAAGTGGAAAAATCTGTTTTGTACAGGTTCGGGAAGAGTGCTATATGAAATCCGCAGAGTGTAAGGAGGCACCCTTTCTGCGTGGACGTGACGCAATTTGAAATGAGTAATTAGAGTCAAGCCAAGATAATTCCTATTAAGGAGGCACCCTCTTTGCCTCCATTTAAAACCTCAAAGCCTCAAGCCTTCCTAAGCACGATGCTGCCCCCATTCAAAGAGAGCTGTCTGTCAACACTGACCCAACGCCATTCGTCATTGATTCAAAGATTCAAAGTGAACTGTCTGCCGACACTGTGTCATTGCTGGTGATTTGTGCAGTGCATCATGCACAAGCACATACACACAGTGCACGTTACGTACATGCACACACACACAGTCACACACACACACACCTTGCTCCCTGTCCCTCCTGGGCCCCGCAACATTCCCCCTCCTGCTGGCTTCTGCTGGTCTTGCTTCCACCTGTCCAGCCGCTTCTCGAGGCACTCGGCAGTGGGCTTGAAGCTATCTGATCGGCACAACTTGCAGCCAGAGGGCCTGTAGCGGCAACGGAAGCAGCCAAGACGTACCTCCTGCTGCTGCTGCTGCTGCTGTTGCTCCTGCTGCTGCTGCTGTTGCTGCTGCTGCTGTTGCTGTTGCTGTTGCTGCTGCTGCTGCTGCTGCTGCTGCTGCTGCTGCTGCTCCTGTTGCTGCTGCCTGAGCAGCTCTCTTTTTTCCGCTTGGTCCAGCAGCTCCTCCATTTCTTGCCTCCGCTGCTCCTCCACGCGCTGCAGATCCTCCAGCATCACTGCAAACACACACGCATGCACACCCTTTTTGCCTCCTCTGCTCCTCCATACGCTGCAGCTTCTCCAGCACCACTGCACACACACACACACACTCACTCACACACACACACACACACTCGACCACTTCCGCGCTTTCTCAAACTGCATCAGCCACAGTGGCCTTCCTTTCCAGACGCAAGCCCCTTGGAATGTGCACATACACACATACATGTATTAAGTTATACAGCACAACACACACAGCTCGCCTCACCTGATTTGCGCGCCTCCTCAGATTGCATCAGCCGTTCTTTTGCCGCCTCCCTCCTGAGCTGTAACTGCTGCTCGTACTCTTGTTGTGCTTGTTCCATGTCTTGCTCGCGCTTCTGCTCCTCCTGCTCCAGCTGCTGCAGCAGCACGAGCTCCTCCTGCACCCAGCACAGTAAATGATGAATGACTGTGACAAAGACAGGCAATGCGCTCGCACACCCCTGCCAGTCTTAGCCAGTGCTGCAGCAGTGCAAGCTCCTCCTGCACCCCGCACAGTAAATGAGAATGAATGACTGTGATAAAGGCAGGCAAATGCGCTCGCACACCCCTGCCAGTCTTAGCCAGTGCTGCAGCAGTGCAAGCTCCTCTTGCGCGCATTGGCACACGCAGGCAGACCTGATAGCCACGATACTGTAGGTGTTTGTGAGAAAATGCGCTGTCTTATTAGCTTTTTCATAGATGTCCTCTATGCTTCCAACTTCCAACAGAGACGCAACCTGATTGGTATGGATTTAAACTAGATTTATCTATGCCATGCCTGTTTAAAAATTCGCATGCGTGACTCAAAAGTGCAGTGACTGTGTCATTACGGAATCCATGGACCCTTTTAAATCTAAGCAAACAGCAAGTCATTTATACCAGGCATCCACATTGTCCTGTTATGCCTCCAGCGTGTGCCAGCTTGTGCATGTGAGTTTGTGGCACAACACACACAAGAAATAGAGAAACAGGCTTGTCGAGCTAGGCTTGTGCCAGCTTGTGCATGTGAGTTTGTGGCACAACACACACAAGAGATAGGCTTGTCGAGTTAGACTTGTGCCAGCTTGTGCATGTGAGTTTGTGGTACAACACACACAGAAAATAGGCTTGTCGAGTTAGGCTTGTGCCAGCTTGTGCATGTGAGTTTGTGGCACAACACACATAAGAAACAGGCTTGTCGAGATACGCCGTACCTTGACTTTGTTGACCGTAATTACTTTTTCTTTCTGAGCTTATGGATTTATTTGTGGCTGGCCGAGACCAGTCAGCAGCCGATCAGCCAAACAACCTGGCTGAAGGTCACCCCCCATTGTAACCATTGTAACCATTGTTGACCGTAATCACGTTACCGCTCCGTACCACGTAGGGTTTGCAAAACGGTACATACACACCAAATATATAGGGACACTTCCCTGCTGAAATTACGGTACCGCTCCGTACCACGTAGGGTTTGCAAAACCATACATACACACCAAATATATAGGGACACTTCCCTGCTGAAATTAAGGGACACACACCATAAGTTAATGGCTCTGGCTAACTCTAGATGTACGTGGTACATTACAGAAAATACCGATGCACTTAGAAACGGCTGTACGCCGTAACATGACAAATACTGACCGTACCATATTATGACAAATACTGTATCGTACAACAATACCATGACAAATTCCGTACCGTACAGACCGTAGATGTTCCGTACCGTACTATACTCGACAAGCCTGATAAGAAGTCATTTATTTGCCGCACGTCTCTGAGTCCACACACCTTTTTGGCCACTCTGTTTCAAGCTACAAGTCACGGCGCAAAATCCATTCGTTTAACGAATCACAGGGGTGCAACTTCAGGACAGCTCCTGACAGCTCCTGATGATCGCTTACTCAATTGCTACAAAATAGGCACACAAACGCACACACACACTCATACACACACACAGAGTCTCCACAATTCAAAAACGATCCCTTCCCGCACAAACAAATGCCCATATACACACTCACATACACAAACACGCACACGTGCATGCGAAATACACACACATGCATTCGGGCACACCCACACAAACCCACTCACGCACGCACCCACGCAAATGCACATACACACACACCTGACGCAGAGCAGCCTCTGCCTCCTCCTCTTCATGCGCTGCCTGCCAGTCATTTTTTGTAAATCGACATGTTAAATGGTTGCAGTAAGGTGTCTGTGCTTTTAAAACAGGGCCCTGTCCATTGAAATCTGGCACCAACTGTGGGGGAGATGATGCTTTCAACTCTAACTCTCTCACAAGCCCACGCACAATACAAGCAATTACATACACACGTACAAGTACACTCACGTTCAAACGAGCACACATAAACACGCGCACCTGCAGCTTTGCCCAACTTTCCCACTTGGCCCTCTGCTGGCTTGCTTCATTCAAAAGCTGTGCCTCCATCTCTTTACGCCGCCTCTCCTTTTCTTGCAGCAGCACTGCAAATGTGTGTGTGTTTAGGTGTGTGCGCATGTATGAGCGCTTGTGTGAGCATCCTTGCCCTCATCTCACTCTTCTAGCTTCTAGCTACGTGCATGTCTCTGCATGCATGCACTCAAAGCAAGCTTCTACACTACATGCAAGGACTGTTACACATGCCAAACGCCCTGCAATGCCATGTACGCACATGCATATACACATATTCACACACACATGCACAGACGTGCACACGCACACACATACACACACTTGCACAAGCACCCATACACACGCATTGCACACGCGCACACACACATACACACACATACACACACACACACCACACACCACACACCACACACCTCGCTCTATCTCCTCTTTGCGCTGCTCCTTGGTCAACAGGAGCTGCCTTTTTGCCTGCAGCTTCTTTTGCTCCAGCTTCAGCAGCTGCCTCTGCGCTCTGTTGTCTTGAAGCTGTTGGACGCGCTCCGCTTCTTGCCTGACAGGAAAAACAGTTTTGGTGGGAATACCCCGTGAGCACATAATAGTAGGGTTGCACATGTATTTGTGTGTGTGTGTACGTGTGTGCGTGCAGGGTGGGTATACACTGTGAGAACATAGAAGCAGGGTTGCAGATGTTTGTGTGTATGTGTATGTGTGTGTGTACGTGTGTACGTGTGTGCGTGCAGTTATGCGCCCTCGCATTCCTCCCTGCGAGAATTACGGAGCGAGGTAGAGCAAAAGAGAGGGAAAATATGTAGGGTTGGCCAGAACCATATATATACGGTGTATATACGGTATTTTTGGCAGGGAAATCATCAAATATAAGGCCATATACGGTGTATATATACGGTTCTGGACAACCCTAAAAATATGAGGGGTGGTCAGACGCAACGCGGGAAAAACGATCTATCCTATATAGGTTGCAAATTACAGTTTTCTACGGCTTGTCAGTTTTGTTACACTCTGTCCTCCTGCTCTGGGCGTATGCAACTTCCTACCCAGATTCGTGCACAACAGCACGTACACACGTACACACATGTGCACGCACAGTCACACACAGCCACATGATTCGCACGTTTGCCTTTTGCACACATCTGCACACACACACACACATACACACACACACACTCACACACAGTCACACAGTCTGTGGGTGTTGACTCCTTACACGCAGGTCAGTACACATATGTAACATATGCACACACATGAAACACACAAATACACACTTGTGTGTACCAAATTTTCTGCTCCAACTGCGCAGGCCCCTGCTGCTACAGTGCTTGCTCTTATCAGTTGCAGCGCGCGCTGCCGTGCTCTTTTACACACTGGCACACCCACACGAAGTATGCACATCACACATACAAAATTGCAATTACACACATACTCACACTTCGACACATTTAGACACACAAATACACACACTAGTACACACACCTCCGTGCCTGCTTCTTCTGCTCCAGCTGGACAAACTCCTCCTGCCACAGTGCTTGCTCCTCTTCCTGCTGCACCCTCTGCAACGCTCGCTCATATTCCTTCCTGCGCGTCAATGCTTCCTGATGCAGCTGCCTCTCCAACTCCTGGCGACCACCAGCTCCAGCATACTGCAATGCTCCAGTTTCTGCCTGCTGCGGATGTGAACACTGCTGCTGCTGCTGCTGCTGCTGCTGCTGCTGCTGCTGCTGCAATTGCTGCTCCCTCTGCTGTTCCTGTTGGTGGTGGTGGTGGTGGAGGTGGTGGTGGTGCTGCTGCTGCTGCTGTCCCTGTTGCTGCTGCTGTTGCTTTTGTAAAGGTGCTCGCGGCTGCAGCTGAGCAAAGTGTCTTTGTTGCTGTTGGCGGTCAGGAAAGCGAGGCAGGTGGGACAATGGCTGCTGACTTTCTGTTGCAGAGACAGAAACCCGCTGCTCAGGCAACCCTGCTTGCTGCATGTTCAATCGGTGCTGCTCGTCCTCCTGCTCCTGGATTCCTGCCTGCGCATGGTGCTGCAGTTGCTGCTGCACATGCTGCTCTGTTACCACTTGTTGTTGCTGGTCCTCCTGCTGCTGCTGCATTCGCTGCTGCGGCTGCATCTGCTGCTGGATCTGCTGCTGCTGCAGCCGCTCCTTCCTTTTTAATATGCAATCTGCAACGGTGCACAGGAAATTAAGGCATTGCATTGAGTGCTCTTCTATATGGCTGACTGCACAAGATGCGTGCATGTTCTCCAAGATTCTGTGTAAATACACTGCTCGAATACACAAAAAGAAACAGCACAAGGCGCACGCTGACTCACACTCACACGTGCGCAGACAAACACACAGGCACACATTGACATACACACACGCACACACATTCCCACCTGCAGTGGGAGTAAACCTCACAGCTTGACACTTTTTGCAGCCACTTTCACGGTAGCGGCACTGATGGCATCCCAGTCCGAATTGCTGCTGCTGCTGCTGTTTTCGCTGCTGTTGTTGCTGACGCTGCTGCTGCTGCTGCTGTTGTCGCTGTCGCTGTCGCTGCTGCTGCTGCTGGATCCCTGACGATGGCTCATGAGGCAGGGTGACAGGAACTGGAAAAACCTGCGCATGTGAGGCCAAGCGTGACTGCATGAAAGCGATGCTCTATTGGTGAAGGCAGCTGTGCAGGTGCTGGTGCTGGTGCGCACATCCTTGTACTCCTGCATCTGAATCCTGAATGTGTGAGGCTGAATGTTACCAAGGCTTGCTCTAAGCTAGTTACAAACCCTGTGCGTGTGTGCGTGTTTGCAGGATGACATAACACAGCATACTAGGGGTCCTGACCAGTTAAAGTTACTTTCCGCATTTGGGCAGTAGCTCTGGCTGGTATGGCAGACAAAAAATACATGCGGGAAACGGTTTCACTTCCTACATACTTCAACTTTTTCACACCCTACATGACCCAGAGCTCTAGAAAAGGATTATTTTCTTGTCTGCTGTAGTAAAGGAAGATCACAGACACTGGTTTCAAGGCAGCTTTTTACCCCTTAGGTTGTGGGGGGAGTGGTTATCGCTGCCTGCTATCACTCTGTTTCCCACTTCACAGATCAACTTGTTGACTCCAGCCAAAGCACCTTGTACACACAACATTGTAGAGCTACCCCCAAGCCTAATTATTACCCAAATAAGGGGGGTTTCGCTTGCTGCACATAGGCAAGTTTCTAGCTTTGGAAGAACGTAGTGGTACAGCGTTTGAAGAGCGTTCGAACCAAGGTATATGCAGTTTTAAACAGACTCTTGAGACGTTCAATATGGTCAAGTAAGGTGTAGGTTACGATACGACGCGTAATACGAATACGTAGGGTTGGCCAGAACCATATAGGTATATATATATGGCGTATATATACGTACCATATACACAGCCGCACATCACTTTGTCGCACATCACTTCGCACATCACTTCGCCGCACATTTCTTTACAGGAAATTTGTATTTCTACGGTTTGCGATATTATATGGTACTGTATTGCGCTTTAAGTACTGCGAGGCCTACTCTTTGCGAGGTGCCCAAATAATTAGAATAATTAATTTGCGAGCATTAAGTTTTTGTGAGGCCCCTCAGAAAGTTGGGTGAATTTGCAAATTTTGCAAATTTTGGAGGTGACGCTGGGCCCTTTTTCTGGGTGCCTCTGAGTGCCTCTGCTGCTTCTGCTGCTGCTGGAGGATGGCTGCCTGCTGCATGCAAGCACGTCGTGCTCCAGTGGAGTTTGCACCTGAGACAGCAGCAGCTCTACCTTCATGCTTAATCCTGGAGGAGCTGGAACCCACATGGAGGCTGTGCACGGGTCTGCCCAAAGTCTAAATGGGGCAGGTACTGCTGGTCAGCATCAGGTGCTTGCAAGCTGCTCAGGGCGATGTCAGCCTCAGAAGCTCTCAAGGCGGAACCACGTCCGCTGCTGACCGGCCATAATGATGATGGTTGCCCCTGATAACGATGGGGGTCCTT
>Ga0307968_1000538_pt1:2500-27369 | contig 27369 bp, 31 predicted proteins | sample OrgLakmetagen650_FD_201834 | JGI IMG/M metagenome (GOLD analysis project Ga0307968, IMG submission 201834) | Saline water microbial communities from Organic Lake, Antarctica - #650 | ecosystem: Environmental > Aquatic > Non-marine Saline and Alkaline > Saline | place: Antarctica...
ACTTTCACCTGTGCAACCGCAAAAAGGGTAGCAAGGAGGATCGGGCCTTTTTTGAAGTGCAGTTGAAGCGGCTGGAAAGATCACAACCATGAAAATCTGCGGTTAATTGGTAAATTTTTAACCGCATTCAACCGCGGTTCTACCGTTTCAACTTTTTCAACCGCACTTCAACTCAGGCCTGAAATGTCTGACTCAGGGCATGTGCTCAGGTTCGAGTAAGTCGCTCTATGTGTACAGGATGACAGGAATAAATGCAGACGTGGGGGGCACCTGGTCTCTAATTTAACTTTCATAAATAATAGCATATTTTGCTGGTACTTGGTCATTTCACTTCATTTCTCTCTAATGATATATCTTTATTAGGACTTCAAAACACCAAAGTTACTAAATTTGATGCTCTGGCTGGTCAGATACAGCTTGGATGGATGTGCGTGAAATGTGAAGGTCCACGCCATGGCCTATTAGGCATGTGTCTTCTGACTGGCAGCTTTCAAGCTCAACTGCCATGGGCCGACACATGCTAGGCTTCAGAGCTATCACTTGGAGGACACACACTCTAGTAAAATCTAAAAAATACGCTCAGTTTGGGCCTTAGTGTCACTCATCTGCAATGCTCCATCCACTTGTTTCAAGAAAAGGTTGGAAGCATGCTCTATCAGCCCCTCTGTAAAAAGAACAAGTAAGATCAGCTGGAGGTGGCAGAAAAATGGGAATGAAATTGAGAAATTCTCCCTGCCCTAGAAGGGCACTGACTTCGTTCATTAATCCTAAAGCTTGCGTACTTTTATCCTCTCTTCTCTCAGGTCGGCCTAGAGCAGCTGCTGGATCATGCAAGGGCCCATGCTGATCACGACATCCTTGACATTCTGCCGCCCCTCTCTTGTGTACCCTTCGGCCAAGTAGACGTGGGAGACAGATTCTGTACCCCAGAGAATGGGCTTCTTTGGATATACCGGCAGCTGGGTGTTGAGCTTGTCCCTGTGGACTTGTATGATCTGGAGGAGGCCCCTGCTCAACAGCTCCTTGTGGCCTGTCTGACCAACTTGACGGCCTCAGCCCTAGTGGACCCAGGTGCCAGTGCTTTGTCTCCCCTCTCAACAGCTTTGCTTGGAACCTCCAAATACTTCCACTGTTTTGAAGCTCCATTGCCACAAGTTTGAGAGTGTGTTCAATGCATGACAGGCCTCTTCTCCAAAAGTGTTGGAGAAGTTTAACCTGGGCAAGACCTGTGAAAATTCTGTAGTACTGCTTAATGGATTCATCCATCTAGATGTAGGCAGGAGGGAAAGATCATTGTGCTGCTACTGCTGCTGCTGCTGCAACGGTGACTGCTTAGGTATTTAATGTATTTGATGGCAAAGACTTTCTTTGTTTCCCTGCAGTGTCAGAAGCTCTCCTTTATGAGCCTGACTCCGAGATACCCAGCTCAGCCCGACTTTCCTTCCATGGCGCCATCCTCCGCTGGAGCACGCAGATGGTATTGGATGACACCCACTTTCTAAAAGACAAGGTACTTGCAAGGTTCTCTACCTTGCATATTGGCCAGAGAGGGACCGAGCACAGGAAGGCCCGAACCAGCATCGCTCCCAGCCTGCCATGTGACATTACACCCACAGTATGCAACTGGAAATATTTCATAGTACCTACTTAGGCTACCTACCAGGCATGGCTTTACATCACCTCGCCCATCGCCTCTCTCTCCCAGGTGCAAGAAATGCCCCTCAGCTGGCACCCTGGCCCTGAAGGAGTCATGGAGTGGGGGCGAAGCCAGTTCTGGTAAGTGCTATGTATTTCACCTTTGGCCTGTCTGCCGGATCCTGTCCTTGGCCTTGTAGTTGCTACAACAATACTCAGGTGATTTCAGCATGCATTTTCTGTCGTAACGAATGTTGTTTCCCTCCTGGTGCTTGCTGCAACACAGGCTGACGCTTGAAGAGGTACGGTCATCCATTAAGGCAGCTCTTGATGTCCTGCAAGACACCTCATGGGCTCAGGTAAGATACCAAAGGGTGTCTCATACTACACACTGTTAACATGTCTCTGTGTGGAAGATACTCTAGTCTCATATTACACACTGTGAACATGTCTCTGTGTGGAAGATACTCTAGTCTCATATTACACACTGTGAACATGTCTCTGTGTGGAAGATACTCTAGTCTCATATTACACACTGTTAACATGTCTCTGTGTGTGTAAGATATTCTAGTCTCATATTACACACTGTTAACATGTCTCTGTGTGTGTAAGATATTCTAGTCTCATATTACACACTGTTAACATGTCTCTGTGTGTGCAAGATATTTTAGCTTGACAGTCAGGTGGCACATGCTCAATTTATTTTCTGTGTGTCTGGTGTGCATGCCAATTAATGTAGTCACAGCCTCTACAAGACCCAGATTCGCTTTTTCTATAGTTGCTATTGTGTGTGTGTGTGTACTGAAACTCTGTCGAGCTTATTAAGTGCCAGTCAATCTGCACGTACCCTGCAAACATTTGTATTGGTTATCAATGCCCCGCGTCTGGTGTTTTCGTCACGAGAACCACGGGCGCATATAGCTTGGAACCAGTGTCTACCGTATGCACAACTTCAACCACCTGATGCATTGAAGCAAAGACATTTTCCCTCCTGCTGACTCCCTCAGGTGCGCTTAGACGTCCGTGATAACCTGGACGAAAAGAGAGAGGAGGAGAATGGCGTCACCAACATTTTGGTGTGCAACACACAGCAGAGCACAAGGCTGCTTGAGCAACAATATGACGCAAGGATGGTGGAGGGATGGACAACAAGTGGGCCAGGAAAGTGATGTGCATGTGGGGCACACACAGAGGAAGCTAGGAGTTTGATTTTTTCCTGAGCATAAAAGAGGTTTGGTTCAAGGTAGCATGGCCCCCTTTATTCTATTCTCTGGTTCCCAAGCAACATGCACACTCCAAAAGCAGAGAAACACGTGTCATATTGATTTCTCCCAAACCACATGCATACTCCACGCAGGTGGTGGAAAGAGGAAGGCCCCACCTCTCGGCTGCAAGCCAACTGACCTGGTTTTGCTGTCGTGCCAGCCAGCCTCCTCAGCGCGTGCCCTCGACAAAAGTCTTCACACTCTTGGGTTGGTTAAGCGTCTCAAGGTAAGAAAATTGTGTTGACTTGAATAATTCATTGCAAGGTACAACATTAACTACTACTACGGGTGACGGCTAAAGCAGCAGCAGCAGCAAGACCAGCAGAACGGACACGCACCTACAGCAATTTTACTGCAGCAGCAACACCACTCCTCTACGCATGCAAACTGGTAAAAGGGGTTTGTAGAGTACCGCATGTGCTGCCCAACACACAAAAGAACTGTCAAGCTGCAAAATCACTTTACTCTTGTGACCGTTTGTCCTTGCTTGCTTAGCACCTACTCGTTTATTGCCACATTATAAGGGTTGGCCAGAACCGTACGTATACACCGTATACGACTGTATATTTGATTTACCTGCATAAAACACCGTATATACACCGTACAAATAGGGTCCTGGCCAACCCTTTACATTTCTATTTTCCAGGAGGACGATGACGGCAGCTTTGCTCTTATTGTGACTGTCCACGCTCCCGAGAATGGGCCGTTGGCACAAAGATTGGGCTTGAGCCTATGCGACGACAAGGGCAGCAAGCAACAGGTACACATTCTTGAGCAACCGAATCCTTGCTAATTCATTTGCATCTGTATTGTTTCCACTCTCACAAAAAAGAAGTTGTGAGGGTCCCTTGCAGGTGCAGAAAGGAAGCACTTTGCACGTCCTTGTCCGTAGTGCAAACCTAGCACGTCTTGTTACAATAATAAGCCACAGTCCTATCTATGTATGTATGCATTCTTTTTGTTCAAAAATTGCTGCTTGGGTCTAAACTACAGAATGTGTCTGCTGAGTTCTGCAATGAAGCTATTGAGCCCTTAGACAGTTATTTTAAGTCATGTTGAAAAAATTCACTACATTCGAAGAGCGGGGTTTAGCCAGAAGATGAGTGGATGTATCTTTTAAAGGGATAACATACAAAATCATCGTCATTGTCTCACCTGTGCTTTACTGCTCAGGTTTGGTTTATGGCTCCATTGGGGAACATGGCAACTCCCATCCGGATCTGGGACGCATTACAAAAGGTATTTGGAATTGCCGTGCGATGCTTGGCAGTGTAGCTCGATGTAAGGTTGGCCATAATTGTTTATATACAGTGCATATGTCCATATTTACGGTTCTTTACCTGCTTTAAATAACAATTCTTTGCAGTATACGTATATGTATGGTTTGGCCAACAACCTAGCAATTTCGCAATATTCCCGTAAGTTCCCTTGTCATAAGTGTGCCCTTCTTTATAAATCAGCCGTTGGTGCAATGCAATTGCAAAGTCAAAACATTGAACAATGGACCGGATGCTGTATTTATGCAATAGGTGTTGTATAACCTATATTTGACCTCGATATTTCTTACAAGGACACAGGCAAGTACAAAAGCACAAACGCCAGTGCACATACGCCTGCAGCAATCATTGTCCTGGATCCCCCTTTCTTGCAGGCAATGCACGCAGCGGGACAGAGGCAAGAGTTTGAAGAAGAGGAAGGCATGGATGGTTGGTTGGAGGGCGTTGATAGGCAGCGCCAAAAAGCTGTGCCGAGTGGTCTGTCCAGGGCGCTGCTCAAGGTGCAACATTCATAATTATGTGTAATGATGATATCAGCGTGAGGCTGGGAGTGGGATACCGATGAGATGAATAGCACAAATAGCAAATTGACTAGAAGGCTGGGAGGGATTTGATAGCAATATGCTGATGAGCATATCATTTCAGCCTTTCAGAGTTCATGATGTAAACGAACTGCACCTTACCACCTTTGCTCTCAGGTCCTGCCTGCAGTGCCACGTGAATTTGAGTGGCCTACTTCTGCTGCTCTAAGAAGGTGACCAGAAGTTTTCTTTGCAGCTAACAACCCGCCATTGTGTGCTGCGCAAATCATACCAAGTGTCATGCAAGCACAAATCCTACTGTGATGTAGGGAAGGCTATATGCCTCTAAAAACGATGCCTCAACATATTGCTCTTTTCAACCGTACTTTTGCATGCATTTCTTTACCCTCAGGGACAGCCCTCTTCTGGCACCTGTACTTGAAGCAACAGCCAATTACTGCCATAGCCGCGGCCTGAATGACAGTCAGGTGAGCGTGCCTTAGTTGTGCATGGAACAATGCTGGGCTTATTTCACCAGACAGAGCAGGAATAGTTGTGAAAAGTTACGTCACAATGGCTCATCTTCCGATGGGGTTTCTGCATGTGCGTCGTGCACATCTGCTGTCTCCAAAGTAAAGCTGGCAGTCGCAATTTATACGCACTGCACAGGAGAGGGGTTGCGTAGTGCATTGCTGCACATTGCAACTGCCTCCATTGCAGTCATTTGCAATCATTTAATGCACAGGCAGTGATTGGGAGGGAGAGTTACAGAACCTGTTATCCCGCTTAAACAAAGGCCTTTGCCCAAAATTGACAGAGGCACAGCCTTTCTGGGAGCACTCACAGGCATACAAAATGTGGCACCGGTACCTTTATGCAGGTGCAATCCATAGAGCATGCAGTGGCAGCATCACATGGCCGTGGGGGTACTGTGTGCAGCATCCAGCTCATCCAAGGCCCTCCAGGTATGACCAATTTCCTTCTTTTTCCATCACGTGCCAAGCAGATAAATTGCAGCAGTCCTGCTGTGGTCTAGTTAAAATGCACAAAGACGAACTCCTTGCACTCATTGGCCAACAATTATCATCAGCAGCTTTCCATATTTGAAGTTGCATCTCCACATTAGCACATGGCTTCTTTTTGTCTTTTTTTGTGTTCCTCCCTGCGTCTACTTATTCACCACTCTGTCTCCTTGTCTTCTCTTAGGCACAGGAAAGACATCAACCATTGTAACGCTGCTTTCTTGTCTGAGCGGCTGCGGTCGCACCGTGCTCTTGTGCGCACCTACAAATGTGGCCATTCGAGAGGTTGCCTCAAGGTTTCTGCCACTACTATCACAAGTGGGTGCTTCACACAATTGGATCGGGTGCTTGTATTTTTCCTTGAGTTATTGCAGTGTGTGTGCATGTGTGTTTCCACGTGTATGTTTGTGTTTGTGCGTGCGTGTATATGTATATGTGTGTGAGCATGCATATTTGGCAGACTGTTGCAAACATGTGTGTGCTCCCAAATGCATTCCTTGCAATAACGTGGCCATCACATTGCCTTAGCAGGACGAAGGAACTGCAGGACTGTTCACGTGGGATGGGTACAAGCCTTCTGGCTCTGAGACGGAGGCGGACTTCTCAAGGGCTGGGATGGGCCTGGGAGACGTTGTACTCTTGGTGAGAACAGATTAATGTACTCTTGGTGGGAACGGATAATGTAATGTGCTCTTGGTGAGAATAATTTATTGTATTTTTGGTGAGGACTAAATAGAAATACAGTTATGTTACGGCTCATCCAGTTGAAATTCTGAGTGGGAATGGATTGAACGGCTGAGGAAATAACAAGACTGGAAAATATAAGTAAATGGCTGAGAGGAATAGAGGGGAAAAGGAAAGATTCCGTAAAGGGAAGAACCAAGCAGGCAGCTGGGCCATTGACGTCTATGACTGCCCGCAAAAAAAATTCAACACGTAGAAAAATGACAAAGCAGCTGCACAACACGGGTAAGCCAAACCAAATTTGCCCCAAAACGCACAGATGCAATCAAAATGGACAAGGAAGGGAAGCATGCACTTTTGTGACCAACAATGTGCTAATAAAGGAGTGCGTTGTGATAGAAAAACACCTGAAACTATTGAAGAATTACCAAGATTTATGAGATAAGCCTGTAAGGACTGAGGGGTTTTCTGCATGCAGAGAGCTCCACAGTTATCACACGAATGCCCGTAACGCTGCCTTCTCTGCCAAATATTTTAATAATCATCTACCGCTCTGCTTATAAGCCAATTTCTGTCCCAGATTACTCACACTGCACGTCTTCACTAGGCGAGTGAGGACTCCCTGCCTGAAGACCATCCGCTTGCACAGCTTTGGAGCCAAGCAAGGTCAAGGAGGCTTGCAGATCTCATGAACAGCCAAGTGAGTGTGCTTAATGATTTGCTAATTGTGTCACTCCTTGAAATTTGTGCTGTGATTACGACATGGCGCCTCATTGCAAAATGAGAGATTTTGAGCCGCTCATTAATTAAGTCGCCTCTTGATGCATGTGATGATGAACCAGGGGCTGCGGATGCGTGGGCGTGATCTCATTCAGCTTTTGGGCAACGCCTCAGACATGTATTCCAGGTATATGTTTGGGCAGCTATATAATCGCACGATTGTGATCTGTGATTGTAGGTTTAATGCATCAATTTATTCCCGTTGGTAACACAATTGGAAATTGTGGCAAATGGTTGAAGATTACCAGAAAGGATTACAATCCTGAAGGCAACTATGACGACTGATAAGCCTGTTTGGAATTGCTCTACATCAACAGGCAGTACACCGCTGCCTTGCCTGAAGAACACAATGCAGAGGACCACGGCCAACCGCAACAGCCTGGTATTGCAAAACCTGGCTTGCGAGTCTGGTTTCAAGAGCGATTGGACATCATCAGCAAGGATTTGTGCAGGTAAAATGGACATGTACCTACTTGTGCCTGGATGTCAAACAAGGAGGGCTGCTTCAGTGTGGCGATTGCTTTGCTGAACAGCTGTGCCTATTGCACTGCCGTAACGCCTTTGCACTGCCTGTCTATTGCTCTGCCATAACGCCTTTGCACTGCCGCTACGCCTTTGCACTGCCGCTACGCCTTTGCACTGCCGCTATGCCATTGCACTGCCGCTACGCCTTTGCACTGCCGCTTTCCCTTTGCACTGCCGCAACGCCTTTGCACTGCTGCTAAATTTTTGCACTGCCGCTATGCCATTGCACTGCCGCTACGCCTTTGCACTGCCATAGCGCCTTTGCACTGCCGCAACGCTTTTGCACTGCCGCTATGCCATTGCACTGCCGCTACGCCTTTGCACTGCCGCTTTCTCTTTGTACTGCCGCAACGCCTTTGCACTGCTGCTACATTTTTGCACTGCTGCTATGCCATTGCACTGCCGCAACGCCTTTGCACTGCTGCTACGCTTCAGGACTGCGCATATTGTGCGCTGTGACCTGCCATCCTCCCTGCTGCTGCCTGGCAGTCGTCAAAGGCTGGCACATCTAGTGACAGACATGGTGCAGTTGCAGGAGTTGTGCCAGCAGCTGGAAGAGCCTGAGTTTGAGGTGAGGAGAATCATGGGGAATGCATATTTTGATCAATTATGGTTGCTTTTTTTAAGTTGGATCCAAGCCGTGCAAATTGTATGGAACTAGGCTATTTGCTTTTGCACAATCTGAGTACCAGGTAAAATGTAAGCTAACGTGCTTTCGTGACGACTGCATTCTTGCAGGCTGCTCTCGGTGCTCTCCACATTCAGTATATGAGTGATGGCGAGTCTACTGCACCCTTCTCCACCTCCTTGCCACCGGCAGCTCGAGCTTTGTTTGAAACTGGTGTGTAATTGTAGATCTCAGGAAAGGCTGCCTATTGCCTAATTCATGTTCTCATTATTGCCTGAGTGTTCATACGCCGTTTCACCCTTTGTTTTTCACAGGAGAAAGGTTGCTTCACAGGGAGGTGTATTCCAACCTGTACGCTCCATGCATTGATGCAATGAATGCCTCAAGCTCTGAATCACTGTACGCCCTGGTATGTGCACTTCTTTTGGTTTGATTTGGATTTGTAGATATAGCAGGATCTATGCTGACTTTGTGCAACGAAGATATATTTGGTTACTTTATATAACAGTAGTAACTGCTTTACATGCTGACTATCGATACCAGTCTCTCCTCTGATTCCACATTTCCTTTCCTTCAGTACAACCTTTATTGCGTGCAAATGACAGGAGTCCTTGATACTATCAACTGCAAGCGTTGTCTTCAGCACTGTCAGCAGCTCAGGCAGATCTGTGCTGATGCGGTCAAGGGTCCCTTCCAGGAACCAAAAACAGACAGACGCGACACTGAAGCAGGCAACAAAGCTCGGGTTTGACATCTGCATCGGTGTGTGTATGTGTGTGTGTGTGTGTGTGTGTGTGTGAGTGAGTGTGTGCGTGCGTGCGTGCGTGTGTGTGTAGTGTGCGTGCGTGTGTGTGTAAGCTCATAGGTGGATATTCCCTACAAGTTGTACGCAATGGCATACCTGCGCGCATACCTGCACGCATACCTGCGCATACCTGCGCATACCTGCACGCAATGGCAAATCTATGCACAAACCAACTTATGTATGCAGTTGATGAAGCTGGTCAACTGATTGAAGCCGAGCTTGCCATCATTGCACAGGTACTATACAATCCATGGTTGTTCAGTTTGTTTCTTGGGAGCGAGGGTCCGATAAGTTCGCGAAAGTTCTAGAACCCTCGAACTGTTCGAGCAGTTTGATGTGCAATTTCAAATTTGGAGGATTTCGCTGGTTTCTGTGGTCATACTCGTCCAAAACATGCTTGAATTGGCTAATATATGTAATACATTATAATTACTATGTATACAAAAAATCAGAACGTTTGAAGGCCATTTAAGGCTCTTTCCTGCATTTTGAACCCAAAATTTCAGAGGGGGTTATCTGGGCAAAAGCCAAAACATGCTCTTTTTTGCATGAAAGGTGCAACTACTCACACGTCACTTCATCAAATTAGACCCAACCTTGCTTTAAACTGATGCTGACTTTATAAGCTACCCGAGCATTAGCTCAGATTTAGACAAGTCGCCCTGCGTACAGAATGACACGACTAAAAGCACGCGTCGTGCACCTGGACCCTAGATGAGTGCTTTCCAGGGGGAATGGCACATAATTTGCATATCTCGCCAATCACTTAGTCTTTTTGCCCCATTTCTATTGCCATGATTTTAATTTATTATAAGGACTTCAAAAAACCAAACGTCACACAGTTTGGTGCGCTGGCTGGTTAGATACAGCATATGGCTGCTCAAAAAGTAGGGTTCACGCCGCGGCTGCTAAGGCAGGTGGCCCTAACTGGCCCGTTTCAAGCTCAGCTGCACTGAAATCTACATAGCAGAGCTGAGCTTGAAACATGCAAATTAGGGGAGCCATACCCTAGGAGCATGCCAAAACCGTACCATTTTTGGCCTCAGGTAACCCCCTCTGCCAAAATTTCAATAAAAGGGCATAAAGATTGACAAACTTTTAATAGCTCGCAAACATCATTTTTAGGGTTCGTTAAAATGCGTGAAAGTTTGCAAACCCGGACTTTTGACTGAACCCCGAACTGAACAACCCTGATACAAGCAACCTCTTCTGGCATTCATGTGCATTGCATCTTCAACACCTGCGGTTTACATGCATACTCGCATTCTCAAAATTTTCTTTTTTCTCTTACTCTCTTACACAATTCCTTTAAAGCATTTAACGCTGTCTTACATCTTATCTTTTTTACAGGGATTTCCACTCATGCCTGCCATGGTTCTTGTCGGGGATCATAAACAGGTACGGTGCTTTGAATAGTGAAATGAATTACGTGACGGATGACAAAGTTTCCATCTAGAGCTTTCGCCTAGTGTATAAGTTGATCTTATGCAACAAGCATGAATTTGCATTGAGAGGAGCTGCGAAACCCTCGTAAACTTTTGCTTATAACGCCTTGAGCTTAGTCATCTTTGCAAAACTAATGCATTGCAGCTCCCAGCCACGGTCCTCAGCCCACTGGCCAGGAAATTGAACTATGGACGCTCCCTGCTAGAGAGGCTGTACGCAAACAATGTTGACATGCGTATGCTGGGCGTGCAGCACCGAATGCACAGTGACATCAGCCTCTATCCTTCCCAAGCCTTTTATTCTGGAATGGTGAGTGTATGATCAGCCACTCTGCAACCAGCTAGACCTCTGCCTATCAAACATAGCTCCAGATGCACAATCTCCTCAAAAGTCGGACAACTTATAACGCATAATTCCTGTTTGCCATTCATGCAGCTGGAAGACGGAGCAGGGGTTGACAGTCCAAGCCGTCCTGGGTTTGCCTTGCTATCGTCAAGCAGCGTATTCAAGAAATTGAAGCACTACTCAATTATTGATGTGCGCCATGGCAAAGAGGAGAGGCAGCCTTACTCGACTAGTTTGGTGAGGAGTCCTGGATTCTTGGTTTATTTCATAGCTTCTATACCTTCAGATTTTTTGGCCCTTACCAGGCTGACACCCTTCTGATGCATACAAAATGCACCTGCACACACACACACACACACACACACACACATTCACACACACTGACGCAGGTTAACTTGTCAGAGGTGGAAGGCGTGGTCGGCATTGTGCAAGCTCTTGAAATGGCAGCAAAAGCCTACAACAACGAGAACAACACCATGATCAGCCTTTCCGTGGGGGTTATTACCCCCTACAATGACCAGGCAAGTTAGAGTTGGTGTTAAAGGATGCTATAATGTGATGCTTTATGGCTGTTCGCACATTGAATAGCAGCTTGCAAAGCAACGGAATTAAGAGATGGGCAGGCTTGTATTTATAAAGTTGGTATGGACTTGACAATCATACACTTGATTGTTATAACAAATCATTAAGTCGAAAGACCCAGTAGAAGCATAGGTATGTTGGCCATTTCATCAAGAAAATTAGCCAAAAAAGGGTGACGTTTTACGAATTTACCCAAACAACAATCCCCACAATTGTTCATATAATAGGATTGTATGATTTGTCTTTGGGAAGGAAGTATGCCCTGGTTTGGGCTGGATGGGGCCAAGTATGCAAGTATGCAATTTCCCTGCCAGAAGTGCAGCCATCACAACACCGAGGCCCATTGGGCCAATTTCACAGCTTTGCATGCTTCTCTAAAATTTGTTATTAGAAGCAATCTGCACAAAAAAACAAGCATGTAAGGTAGGTGAGTCGTCCCCCTATAAAGGGATGTGCGAGAGTCACGTCTTGCCTTAGTAAGCAATGCAACTATCTCTTCTTCAGGTGTGGCTGACCACCTAAATCGTAACAACTTGCTCAAAACACAGGTAGAGCTCATTGCAGAGCGGCTTGGAGTTCCGCTATTAAGAGCAGGTGACGCAGCATCTCGTCAGACAAGATCAGTTGCAGGAAAGGACTACACTGTGCGCAGCTGGAAACCACTGCATGTTGAGGTCAAGAGTGTGGATGGGTTTCAGGTGAGTAAGAGCCTGATGTCCACTTCCTTTGCATGACCATTTGTGCATGACCATAAAGCATGACCATTTGATCCATGACCATTTGTGCATGACCATTTGCATGACCATTAGTGTAATACAGCGTTCCCAACAATTGATTCAGAACCAAGTGAATTTATGTTTTCTCAATCAATGTTGCCCACTCAATCAATATTGCCTTCTCTCTATATATACAGGGTCGAGAACAAGACGTCATCATCTTCTCTGCTGTGCGTAGCAATGACCAGGATGGCAACGTTGGTTTCGTTGGGGTAAGGAGCTTTAGCTCGGGTTTAAGGTCCTTTGTTCAGGTATTTATGCTTCCGCAAGCTAGATCTGGGGCCAGCAAAGGGCCAACAACCTGCATTAATGATTTTAGCACCGCCAGTTAAACAGCTTGCCATTGCCTGTCACCTTGCCAGGATCAACGGCGTCTCAACGTGGCAATCACGAGAGGGAGGTTGGCTGTTTGGATCTTGGCAAACCTCAAAACACTTGGTCAGAATGGAGCCTGGGAGGAGCTGTTCCAGGATGCCAGTGTGAGGGGGCGAATTGTTCAAGCTGAAGAGGTGCGAGCTTTTTGAGTTCGGTGTACAGAACAGGACCATTGTTGACGCTCAGCTTAGCGATTTGTTGCGTTTGCCAATTTCTGCCATCTCCCAATGCAAGCATCACTCAAACGCTCCTTTTGTTGCTCCTTTTTCTGCTGCACAGCGGCTTTAGCAGAGCAGAATGCAACTTTATAAACACGCCCACTGAATTCAAAGCTTGTACAAATATATATAATGTGTATATTCATGACGTGTTTTTATGTTGCAAACTCACCTTTTGTGTGTGCAGGTTGACAGTGTGCGGCTGGGCCTTAGAAAAGTGGAGAAGATGTGCAAGCGCCAGGTGTGAAGACGGATAACATGCAGGCAGTTTAAAGTCAGCATTGCCATTGCACAGTGGTTTATTTCTGTCTGGATTTGGGCAAGGGCTCACAGTTGCAAATGGGTGCAAAAAGTTGTGCATACAACAACATTGCCTAAACTTTGGTGCAGTTGCCCTGTTATTGAACCATTACTAACCTATTTCATGCACTTGTGTCCCGGCACGTCAGGCTGACCTCAAGTCTCCAGCAATGCAGATGTTCCATGGCGCGCCTTGGCGGGTGCGTTCAATTAGCCTACTGTGTGAACGTTATTACGTTATTATGGTAGTATGAGGAAGAGACAAACAGGGTTGCCGACTTCCAATCATTGATTGGGATTGCCTTGCTTTATGCGTTTCCACATCCATTTCTGGCTTGGGCTTGTGCATTATTCTTGTGTGCCTCACATTTTTTGTGTCTTGCACCCTCTGTGGTTTCCAGACGCTGCTTACACCTCGACACACTCACCTTCTCCAGACGCTGCTCACCTCACTTTCTCCAGACGCTGCTTACACCTCGACACACTCACTTTCAGGTGCTGTTCAGTGACACCTTCTCAAAGCAGCTGCAGGACCTGCTTGAGGAACAAGATAGACCTCAGGTACAACAGCACCAGCGTTGTCATGCCCAACTGCCTTGCATATTTTTTCTGTTCAGTGTCCTTGTTTACACCAGTTGCAAGCAATCATAAGGTGCATCTGCATTTAACACGCTGTATTGCTGAAGTAGCAAGCATGCGCTATGATTTCCCCTTTATACGGTGTTTGTAAGGAGCAGCAAAAAGAGCTGGCAAGCCAATTGCGCTGTTGTGCTACGTTTGACTGCATGCTTACCCTTTGATGTATGCGCAAGATTGCTTGAATGCTTTGGTGCTCTCTTCACCACGCTGCTAACAACAACTTGCAATGCAAAGGAAGCACAAAAACGATGTGGGTGCACATTAGTATCCCTTTTCCTCCCTTCCTCCCTTTCCTCTGTTCAGGTCCTGGATAAGATCTTGCTCTTAATCAAAGGCCATCGCCCACGCAATTACCCACGGCCCAGCTGCAACCTGGTGGGTATTATTGGGCATTTCTGTTGTGGTTCGTGAATTCAGGAAGCCTTTGATAACGGTGGAGCACTGCACAGTACTCTAATTCTCTGTAAGGGTGTTATGAACCCATGAGTGGCACAAAAGTGTCTCGTAGTTTCACCCGTTAACAAAACCTTTAATTCTATACTCGGACTTAAATAAGGAAAGCAATAATTAATAAATATCTTGGCGGCAACCAAGGCTCTTCTCGTTTGAACCCCACTTACCCGCGTGTTTACCGATTAATGGTCCAGGTGACAGAGGGCTTTAATGAGGTTATCCACACCATCCCGGTCCTAAACAGCAAGCTGTTCATTGTGTACAGCGTGGAGGTTGACAAGAAGGAGCGCAGGTGTGGGGAATGCTCGTGGACATGACCTCCTCACACTTTCTGTAATGAAGGCTTGGGAGCATATATTGATTCAACTGTCGGCACAATAAGTCAGGACCCTCCTTTAGCAGAACTCACATATACGCAGCAGCCACTTCCACCAACACACACCTGCTCATTCTTTCATTGATAATTTTCTAAAGACAATTTCCCTCCTTGCTTTGCCTGCCCTATTTGAACCACAGCCAAATGCTGAAGATCCAAGGCTTGTGCAAGCAGAGCAGCCTTGTGGGCATCATTAAAGCTGTCGAGAATTTGATGCGTGTCCAAGGACCAGCTTACCTGAGCAGGTTTGTCACTTCCGCCATGTTAAGGAGAATGGTTGTTGTACAAAATATGAGCAATGTAAGACATGAAATATGTATCATACTTACTACTGCACATGTGTGCCTAGATCCCTCTTTTTTTCCTCCTGTGCAGATGCCGCGAGGTGAACCGGTCCCAGGTCATGGTGGATGGCATCAAGAACCCAGTTTTGCCAGTCCAGTGGTCCGCAGATGCCCCCATTACCTGGCATGTGCCTTCTGCTGCTTCCACCACAGCTGCAAGACCCAAGGCTGCAGCAGACCCAGAGGACACTCAGGCTGCTGGTGCCACAGAAGACGTTGCTGGTGGTGTTCCTGTGCAAGGAGCAGACGCAAATCAAGAGCAGCCACCCCTGTCACTGGTACTTGAGAAGTACTACGCTCTGACTTCCGGAACAGCTGCTTTGCTCGTCAGCTCAAAGAAGGTACGCTGTGCTCTGTGTGCTGTGTGTTGCGTGCCATCCTGACAAATGATCTGCGGCTGGTTTCTTTAGGCTGCTTGTGGATGGAAGTCCTGTGTCGCAGTCTGACTGAAGGGGAAGTGATTGCTGAGCTGCAAATTCGACCATTTGCCCAATTGCATTTAACAGGGCACGCCATTGGACCTCCTTTTTGAGATGAATGAAGATGAAAAGCTGATCATGGAGCATGAGGGGTGAGATTGTCACTGATGTTCACCAAAAAATGGGCTATAGATACTATACTTATCGTGTTAACAAGAGAACGATAGAATGTAGGTTGTTTCCTGAAATACCTTCTTCCTTGCACCAGGGTTTACGCGATGCAGAAAGGGAGAAGAATGACATGGTATAAGACAGGAATTGCTGCAATTGTTTCCTAAAGGATTGACTGCAATCCGCCATAGTACTGCAATCTGTCATAGTGGTCCACTCCTTTCCAGGTTTCTGACTGTTTTCCATCAACATTGACCATCCAGGACCATTTTTGTGCAAGGGCGCTCTGGAACAGGGAAAACGACGGTGCTTGTGAACCTTCGTAAGTTGTGTCATGTTACCGGTAGCTGCATCAAGAGGTTTACAAGGTACAGAGCTAGCAGTACAGGGCAAGCATCGATGGGTGTCTAAACAGCTCATCCCGAGGCCTCAAAAACGCACCCCTGCTCCTGCAACGTTTTAATATTTGTGATGGTATTGGGTGTGTCATATTGAGTTCAGTTAGCCTTGCTTCCAGGGTATTGGGTGATCTCTGAGCCAGAGGGTGAGGTGGCTTGGTGACAGCACCCTTAGTGTGATAAATTTTCGTGCCCTGATGTGCAGCACAGCTCTGGCAGACCACTCCTCTGGCAACCTGCATCTTACTTTCCAGCTTCTATTGTTGAGTTTCTGCAGTACTTGCTTCTAATGTTTATTTTCCACACAAACAATTTCTTCCTGATTTATCCAGTGGTCATCACACACTGTTCAGCCTGTGTCGAGCACTGCACACAAATCGGAACGTTAATTTGCTTTCCTCCCCTTCACGTTTAATCAAATCCTGTACAAATCGCCCCACGTTTTTAATGTGACAGGGAGTGAAATGCCCATCCTGCAGGTCCGCCTTGTGGCCATCACCTCTTTTGTGGCTTACCTGTATGGTTGGTCAGAACCGAATACATACACCGTATATGACCGTATATGACCGTGATTTCCCTGCCAAAAATGCCGTGTACATACACCGTATATACCTATATGGTTATGACCTACCCTACTTATCTGCCTGTTTTGTTGCACTGCAGTCCTAGAGTGGCAGCAACGAAACGCAGCCCTTGTTTTGTTGCACCGCAGTCCTCGAGCTTTGCCTTGCTTTGTTGCACTGCAGTCCTAGAGCTTTTGCCCTGCTTTGTTGCACTGCAGTCCTGGAGCGGCAGCAACGAAACACAGCCCTCTTGCTTGAGCAGCAGCAGCAGCAGGCAGCGCAGCAGAAGTGTGACGTACTGAATGGTGTTGGAGGCGAGGATTGTGCTGCCAATGCAGATGCTGCAAAGCAAGGGCAGCACCTGCGTCAACTGCTGGTGGGTGGTCAACAGCACGTGCCGTACATTTTGTCTTTGAAAAAAGGGATGCGGTCGTCGCAGGGCACATTGTTGTGAACAGGTGTGGGTTGCACATTTACAAGACAAGGGCTGATACATTAAAATGCACACAAGCATGATGTAGCTTGACCTTCCAATACTGTCATGGCTGTTGCAAAAAATCCCACTGCTCGCTTTTGAACATGCCTCAAATGCAACTTTCCCATGCTTGCTTTCTTACATGTTCCAAGTGTGCTTTCCCCCAAACAACAGGTCACTTTGTCTCCAACGCTGTGCCTCACCATGCGGGACTCTATCAATCGAGTTCAGCGGCAACACGCAAGCAAGATGGACCGGCGTGTGCAACAGGAGCATCCACAAAAAGAGCAGCAGGGGGATTTTGCCGCGGGGGAGCTGCCCCAACAGAGTGGAGAGGATGGAGGTGCCGAGGAAGGTACCTCCGGCCAGAAACTGATGGTGAGATATGTGTCTAAATCAATTGGTGGTCCTCCGACCTGGGGGGGCGCTCAATGAATAGAGGGTAAAGTGGTGAGATCTTTCACACTTAATGCCCAAATGAAGATTTGCCTCTGCACTTGCATGCATCACAATGTGGTGCACCTGAACCTGTTCTGTGCCTTAGCTCACTCTTCTTTTTAGCTGGCAGATGCAGGACAACAAAGCCTTTTACAAAGCGCACACTTTTTTATAACTTCGGCAACTCAGGACAACATGACCGTAGACAGCTCACACCTCTTTTCACCCGGCAAATGCAGGATGACGAAGCTGTGGAGAAGCTTCAAGGAGAGATCCCCAAGAGACTAGCCGATGTTCCCGATTCAATGTGCCCGGTATGATGAGAGACGAAAATTCCACATCAGCAGCCCAAATTTGTCCTGTGTTTGAGCTTATACCGCCTTCTTTGTTATTGGTATCAGAGAACCAAAATTTGGTGTACTTGTCCCTGCTGCTACTTGGTGTCCATTGCAGCTGGTCATCCCCTTGAAGAGCCTGTTGGAGATGCTCGACAATTCTTTCCCAGACCCCTTTCGTCCACTCCAGGTGAGTTTTTATAGCTCTCTCAAGGCTGTGGCAACACTTACACTCACACTTACAGCACTTCTGCATTTCACCCAGGGAGCTGTGTCCTTCCCTTTTTTGCACAACAACAAAGCAATGCAGCACGACTTGATTGCATGGCCCTCAGAATGCCACGGACCTCTTTTCAACACACAGGGAAAAGATGTGGGTGCTAGACAGGCCACTGTTGGTGGTGCAGACAGCAATGAGGATGAGGACAACAGCAATGGCAGTGGTAGCAGCAGCAGCAGCAGTAGTAGCAGCGAGGGTTCCGAGGATGAGGAGGATGGTGCAGAGGCAGGCAAGCAGAAGGAGAAGAGGCACCTGCGCCGCCGCAAAGCAGCAGATGGTTCAGGCAGGGAGGTGGACTTTGACGCGTTTGTTTCTGAATACTGGGTGAGCGATGTGTCTCGCGTGTTGTGAATTGCTTGCTGTGACGTTGAACCTGTTTACCATGAATCCACTTTGTTACGTTGCGCCTTCATCTGCAGACGCTGTCCAGCTATCCCCTTATCTTCTCAAAAGTTTTTCTATTTGCCAAAATTCTTTAAAGGTACCTCAATTCTCAATCTTGTCATTACTATCTTTCCATTGCACTGGCTTGCTCTCTTATGCTCAAATGTGTCTCTTGCATTATGCTTGTGCAGCCCCACTTTGATGGCGAGGCAAAGAAAGGTCTCAGTGCCTCGAGCGTGTGGACAGAGATCCAATCTACTTTAAAAGGGTCTGTCCAGGCTGTGCGCAACAAGCTGGAGGGCAAGCCATGGCTGCTGCAGGAGTATGTCGACCTTGCAAAAGTGTGAGTGCTTTTTGTGTTTGCCACAAAAGGTGCATCTGAAGAGGAGTGGCACTCGCAAGACATTTTGATGCCTTGGGCAGGAGGCGTCAGGGGTCATAACTATTTGACATCATGTGTCAAATGAAGTATATATTACATATTCGGAATCCTGACGTCAAGAGCTATTGATTGGTATGTAAATGCGTCGATTTTGAGGGGGTCCGGGGGGGGAAGGGAGGTCCAGGGGGGGTCGGAGAATTTTAGGGGGGTGCTCCAGAATTTTACTGGGCCACTTTCACAAAATATCAAAGTGGCCCCTAAACCCTAAACCCTAACCCTGGAATGCTCCCAAGTAGGCCGCTGGTATGCGTGTAGGTAGGTAAATTACCAGCAATTGATTCCAAACTTGCAGTCTGCATATTGGGTTATACACAAGTTGCTTGAATGAAGTAAAAAGTGTTTTGGCAAAGGTTTTGGCTGGATTTGTGCACTAAACAGGTGGTCAGCGCAAGAGCGTGCGCATGTCAGTTTTTGCCCTATAGCTCTTCAGGTGTAAAATCATCCGGCAAGATAAGTGTGCAGACAGATAGCTGCCTAAATTCTGATCAGTTTTACACCCTTTTCATTAGTGTGGTGGTCAGCAAGGGGGGGTTGGTGGGGGGGGCATTTTTGACCGGAGGCCCAAAATATACAAATGACTGTCAGGAATTTTATTTTTTGACGCCTCCTTTGGGTGAGGGTTTATAACCAAAAAAGCAAGAACATGTGAGCTTCATATTGATCGCATTACAGCTAACTTCTGTCTATGGCACCTCAAAAAGTGTAACACCATGGCCCTCTCTCGTAAATGTGCATTCTTCTTACTTCACCTGCATCATTTTTCAGTCGATCTGAGGCAGGCTATAGCCCACCACAGCGTGAGGCCATCCTGAAACTCTTCAAGCAATACGAGCGTGCTAAGAATGCCGTGGGTGACTGGGACTTGGGCGATTTCACATCTCACATCCATAGGTATGTCTAGGGTTCTGGTCTTGCATCCTGGTTTTTGTTGCCAGCTGTCTGAATCCTTAAGATAGGATTACATGGCTAAATTTTTCCCCTTGTAACACTCTATTCGTGTGCTTCCCAGTCGTGTGGTCTCAGAGTGGATTTTGAAGCCAGATCGCCAACGCTGGACTTTCCCTGCACTGGCCAAATTCCAAGAAATCTACATCGACGAGGTTAGCACAGTTCCTTATTGTTTGAGTGTTTATTTCAATCTTTAAGAGCACAGTTCCTTTTTGTTTGAGTGTTTATTTCAATCTATAAGGCATCTCGTCTGGAGGAGCACCACGCCAAAATTTTCTTTGCCCTTTGCTGTTTCTGAAGGGTTCAGACTAGCCAAAGCCACCTAATCACTGCACTGTCTCATTGCACTGTCTTCACTGCACTGTCTCACAGGTCCAGGACCTGACCCAGAGCACCATCGCTCTTTTGCGCTACATCTCTGCCATGACGCGCGAGACATCGGGACGAGGTTTTGTCTTTGTGAGTGTACACACACATACACAAAAAAAGCGCACACACAAGCATACATGCAAGCTCACACGCACACAAGCATACATACAAGCACACGCACACTCACACGTACACAAATACACACACATACAGGCTGGAGATTCTGCTCAGACAATTGCCAGAGGTATGTTGTTTGGTAATGTCATTCTTACCCTAGAGTAGGTACGCAACTGTAGACATATGAGCACCTTGTTAATAGGCCCCTACTATACACACATATACGCGTGCACACACACACACACACATACACACACACAACACATACACATACAGGCGTGAATTTTCGGTTTCAAGCGCTCAAGGAGCAATACTACCTGGAATTTCAGGGAAACAATGGCCGTGACAGAAAACAGCAAGCAGAGAGCCTTGGCGCGTTCAAGCCAAAAATGTTCCAGCTTACATTCAACTTCAGGTACACTGTCCTGCTATGCCAACAAAATAACTGTTTTTGCAGCTATCATTTTGATGTATTTCTATCTAGTTTGAACGACACCCTGACAGCCCTTCTTTGGCAGCTGACAGACTGATCATTTCTATCCCTATAGGACCACTGGCAGCATTGTTCGCCTTGCGTCCAGCCTGATCAAGCTCTTGGAGAATTGGTTTCCTCACAGCTTGGACAAGCTTAAGGATGAAGAAGCCAAGGATGAAGGCAAGTCTGCTCAAGTTTTTTTTCGTTTGCGTTGTGAGTGGCTTTTAGTTTAAGATGCGGCACTTTACTCCATGGCTAGAAAATTATCGCATGCTTGAAATTTTACTGGACCAGATCTCAGAGCCCAGCTGGCGCAGCTAGTAAACAGCTGTCATGACTCCTTCCTGTGTATTGCTGCAGGAGAAAAGCCCATATTCATCCTGACTGGTGATCCATTGGAGGCGCTCCTGTCTCGTTCAGCAGAGGGTAGCCAGTCAGCTCCCAGCACAGAGGAGGGGGAAAACAAGGGAACTGACCATAGGCAGGCACCTGCAGGGGGGGGTGGCCTCAATTTTGGAGCTGATCAGGTGCAGTCAAAAAGAGAGGATCTCCAACGCTTTGAAGCGTGTTTTAATGATGGAGCAAGAACAAGCGGTTGCTTGTTGTAGTGCTGCCTAGTATAGCATTGCAGAGTGAGAGCACTCCGGTGAAAAGGCAAATTTGAAAAAGACTGTTCAAAATTGCCTTTGCCAAAGGAAATTGCTGCACCCCAATCATGATGTACAAGTTGTACTCAATGTTAACTAAGCTGTTTTTTGACAAACCTTGCCCAGGCTGTGCTGGTCAGAGACGACGCCGAAAAGGCGCAGCTCAAGAAGACGCTGAAGGAGCGCTATGGCAAACGTGCTGCTAATGGCATCATCATCTTGACCATCCACGAGTGCAAGGGTTTAGAGTTCAAGGTAGAGCTGCATCGCTGGCTCTAATTCTTCAGTTTGATGGTGCCTGTTTGTGTGACCTTTCCTGTACATTGCCCTCGACTCACATTTTGTGAATTTTTTTGCAAATACACAAGCACATACACACATACATACAAACACACACACGCATGCACGTGCACGCACACATACATGGTCAACCACGCAGGTGGTGCTACTTTACCGTTTTTTCTCGACTTCGCCCCTCTTGACCAAATGGCGTCTCATCTACGGCTACATGGACGACAAGGGGCTGCTCACCCAAGCTCAAAAGTCATCCAGTGCTTATGCCTACCCAAGCTTTAACCCACAGGCACGTTGTGTTTAATGAGGCATCTGAGGCAGCACCTTTTCCCATCCATGCAGTCATGAGAGCTGTGCTTGCAAAGTACGCTTGTGTGAAGCTTCAAAACAGACCTGAACCGTCCAGTGCTGACCTCGCATATGTATGGTGTGACCGTACCATTCAAGCGCACCAAGCAGTAAAAAGCTGGTTTCAGTGTGAAACACGTGAACTCCACTTCTTGTAGTGCAGCAAAAGTGATGTGCCACTTTTTCACTCTTGCTTTCTACCTGTGTTCTCCGTTGTTTCTCTAGAGGGGGTGGACTGAGGCCCAAAATGGAATGTTTTATGTAAGCTCCCTGGGTATTTTCATAGCAACTGTTTGTGCATCAGAACGTAAAGCGTTTTACAGGATTTTTTTAAGTACTTTTGTCTGAACCCTTCCAATTGGGGTAAACATGCTTGATTGGCTGCCGCGTGAGCCCCATTTTTGCTGTTGTATTTTATTACAGTTTGTCACCAGGTTCATTCTTACTTTAAATTTCAGAGTCCTGACAATAAATAAAGATTGTTGCAAAAGAAATAAAGTGAACAAACCAAGGTGGTAAGCGAGATAAGCAAATGAATATGCTGCTTCCCATGGAAATCATCTAGGGTAAAGGTGCCCCATATGTGCGCTTTGTCTTGTAGATATGTGCGCAGAGCGACTTAGAGCGACTTACATGGATCTGAGCACAGTATTCTGGCAGCCTGTAATTTCAGCCTTAGTTAAAAGCTAGACTGAGTACATTTTGGAGCTTTTTGTTGCCCCTGAAACATCAAAAAGGACCCCTCTGTTGTTTCTCCACCTTTTCATATCCTTGCTCCTCACGGCTTGCTATTATCAGAAAATGAGCTGGATTATTCTTTTCCTTTGCTCGTTTCTTTTCCTTTTATTGTCTTAGAGCAAGTTGTGAAGGTCATTTAGCAGTTGTGAGTCCATTTTAAAATCCCACAGCCCCAAAGTTATTGCTACTAGCTTACTCACGCCTTACAACTCCAATATTACCTGCAGGAACACTCCCTCCTGTGCTCAGAACTTAAGCAACTGTATGTGCTGACAACTCGAGCCAAGGCACACGTCATATTTTTCGAGAGCAACCATGCTGCTGCCAAGCCAATGCTGGACATGTGGATGGCAACAGGAGTTGTGCAGTGCCTGTCTATGGGCCAGAAGGTGGGTAGTGTAATTGTGAGTCTGACTGAGGTGCTGTTGTTGTTGTGTTCTACAGTCCCACTATTAAGGTACATCGCAAGGGTCTAAAATGTACGGAACCTTTAGCTGGCAGTAAAAAATAATCAGAACATTTGATCCTGTACGCTTTTCACTTTTTTAGCTAAAAACATTTTATGCGTGAATGCTATAAAGCCGTGTGCCACTTTTTGCTAATTCATAAAAGCAACTCCACGACCTGCCTTTTGCAGATCATGGACATGTTAACACACAACAATTCCCCAGAGCAGTGGGCCGAGACTGCAGTAGCAATGTTCAACAGCAAGCACTTTGAGGATGCTGCCGCCTGTTTTGAACGTGCCAACGATTCGTTCAACGCTCAAAGATCACAAGTGAGTCGGTCCCTGCTCAGCCTGGGCTCCCCCACCGTTACAGTACTACCAGCGACAAAGTTCCTCATGCAGCCAAGCCAAACAGCCAGGATGGAAGCATACTAACCAAAAAATTACCAAACGCTTCCACACACGCGAGGCGACCTTGTGAACCCTAATTTGCATTTTTTTTGTGTGTTGCGAGGGCGTTTTGAGCGGTGTATGTCCATTCTGTGGTGTGTTTAGTGTTATATCACCACCTGCTTGTTAACGATGCAGGCCATGGTTCATAGAACAGCGTCAAAAAAGCTAGAACGCGAAAGCAGAAGCCGCAGCAAGAAGGAGGCACAGACAGCTGCAAGCTTGTTCCTCCACCTCGGAATGAAAGAGCAAGCTGCATCAGATCTGGTGCGTTTTTGATGGGCTGATTGAAATGTTGATATTGTTGCTCAGTTGCCTGCCTTCAAAGCCTTACTTTCAGTACTTTATGATCTGCCAATGTACCAACTTAATGAAGGACTCCTCTTCCAATGAAGGACTTCTATTCCAACTTAATGAAGGACTCCTCTTCCAATTGAAGGCGTTGAAAAAATCAGCATTATCACCGGCAGATGACAACAGATGACAACTTGCTAGGCAACAGGGAAAACCCTTGCAAACTTACACCCTGTGTTATGCAGTGCTTTGCGGGTGACTTTGCTCAAGCTGCTAAGCTGTACGTGAAACTTGGCAATCACATCAAGGCCGCAGAGTGCTTTCTGCGGGAAAATCCCGTGCCCTGGCCAGACGTTGCACTCTCCTTTGCTCGTGCTGGACTCGTCAGAGATGCCCTCAATGCGTCGATCAAGGTCAGGGGTTGCTGGAAATAGGGATATGGTTAGGGTTGGCCAGAATCATACATTTATAGGTATATACGGTGCACATACGGTATTTTTAGCAGGGAAATCACCATACATACGGTCATATACGGTGCAGATATATGGTTCTGGCCAACCCTTTATATACGGTGTTTATGTATACACGGTGTCTATTTACACATATGTATATATACGGTGTATATATGGTATTTCTGGCAGGGTCCTTTTACAGCATGTGTAGGGTCGGCCAAAACCATATATATATATATATATATACGGTTTATATGCAGTATTTTTGGCAGGGACCTCACCAAATATACGGTCATATACGGTGTATACATACAATTCTGGCCAACCCTAAGCATGTGGTATGTCCACCTTACCTCTTGCAGCATGTGCATGCCCTGCTCCATGAGGT
>Ga0307968_1000541_pt1:0-25000 | contig 27265 bp, 37 predicted proteins | sample OrgLakmetagen650_FD_201834 | JGI IMG/M metagenome (GOLD analysis project Ga0307968, IMG submission 201834) | Saline water microbial communities from Organic Lake, Antarctica - #650 | ecosystem: Environmental > Aquatic > Non-marine Saline and Alkaline > Saline | place: Antarctica: Organic...
ACAGGCATACATACATACATACATACATACATACATACATACATACATACATACATACATACATACATACATACATACATACATACATACATACATACATACATACATACATACATAAGCAGGCACACATACACACGCACACATACGCACGCACGCACACGCACACATACATACGCACGCACACGTGCACACACACACACACACACATACATACGCGCACACGCACGCACGCACGCACACGTGCACGCGCACACACAAACACTCACACACACACACGCTCACACACACACGCACATACATAAGTACACACACATATACACAAACATACGCACATACATAAGTACACACACATAAACACAAACATACGCACGCACACATACATATATGCAACACAAACAGCTTTCCAAAACTCAATCAAAATCCCGACATAAATCCCCATACAGGGTCCGCATCTTTCTGTTTCTTTACCACATCTTTCTGTTCACGTGCACTGGAGCGACAAGCACTTTGCGTACAACCAGGTGCGCTTCTCTACTCACCACTTGCCTCTGAACTGTGCTGTCACAAATTTTTCCGAATCATCTTAATCAATAAGCCATGCATGATTGTGCAGGGCGCAGGAGGCCAGATATGTTGGCCTTTGCCTGCTGCCCTGCTATCTAAATCTATCGAGCAATTGTGCCTCTTACATGTCCAGGTGAATGAGCCTGTCTCAAAGTTTTGCGGTGCAGTGGTGAAGGGGGATTGCTTTGTCGTCCAGAGCAGCATGGCAGCTTCGCAGGTAACAATCACGAATGAATGTTCAAGTTCTGATGTGAATCCTGTGCAGATACACATATACATACAAAGACACGCAATTGCACGCTTACACATGCGCAACACGCAAGTGCGCACAAATGCGTACTCACCGGTACTTGAAAACTTGCACACACATATGCAGGGCTTGCAGATGTTGCTCAAATTGCTTGGACTTCACGTGCCACCCACAGCCACACACAAGGTGGCTCCTGTGTCACACTTAGATGTGCGGCACCCCCTGAGCAGCCCAGCGCCTCCGCAGCCGCCATGCCCCCTCCCCCCCTCCCACGAGCCTGGTCTACATCCACTTTCACTGCAGGAGCAGTGCGCCGTCCCTGTGCACATCGGTCAGCGTCAGGAACATTTTCCTGGCCCCATTGGTGTGTCTGAGCATCAGCCAGACCAGCAGCGTGCTTCTCACGTGCAGCCTGTGTGTGTTCCTCAACACCCTCCAAATTGCGCTCCACAGCAGCCTCCAAACTGTGCTGCCCCACCCGACCCCACTCCTCCCCAAATACCCTGCTGGACTGACCTCCCCTCAGAGATTGTGTGCTTGATATACCAGGCCTTGCCCAAGGAGTGCAGCGCGTCCATGGCGCTCATGCAATCGTGCCAGGCTTTTAGGAAGGTATCTTAGGCAATTGCTATTGAGACAACTTTCAAACAAGACTATTTTTTGGCAGACGGAGTGCCCGTCGCAGACTTGTTTTCGTTGGGTGCTGCATGTTGCTTCGTAAAGTGACATGCAAGCTTTCTATTGCTTAGCCTGAATTTTATAAGAAGTTCCTGATGTTTGGAAAGACAGACACAGGAACAAGCTACGTTGGGTATGCATATGTACCATATCCATCTGCATAACTGCCCCTCTATACATGTACGGTGCACATACATCATCTGAGTTGGTAATATTATCATGTCTGGCTTCTCCATCTGTCACCCCTTACATTTCATTAGACACTTTGCGCACTCAGCAACAAAATCCGCCATTTGCTCTGTAAACGCAAATCCTTGGCTGCAGGTGGCCCTTGATGATCCAAGCACACTCATGCGCATCTGGTTCAACATCCCAGACGTGCACCATCCACATCGCAAAGCCAGGCCTGCGTCCACCAGCCTAAGCAGTGGCGTCGCAAGCCGAGCCTATATACGCCGCCTTCTACCTCTACAGAGCCCAGAGGGCCGCCCTTGTGTGGGCACGCACCAGAGCCCCCTGAGCCCCCTGGATTTGGCATGTGCACAGCTGTACGAGTCTGATGCAAACCTCGCCACGTCCTCCGCCACCAACTCCCGCGGAAGCAAGCGCGTGACTGGAGGTGTGTGTGCTTGCAGCTGTGTGTTTGTGATAGAGGTTGAGCAGTATCTTGTGCTCTTTTAGCCGATTGGCCTTAAGTTTGCAACGTGGGCTAGGTGTGCCTGAGGAGGAACGAATGCATTCTTGAGGTGCAGAACTGTTCTACAGCACTGATACCAAGACATGATAGGATTAATGTTAAATAGCTAGGCTTGATGGTTGCTTGCAGCCATCCCATTGCGTACGAGAAAAGCTCAGCAATAGCATAGTGGTGGCTTTAGTCACCAGGAGCTTTATGTTATGTTAGTTTGCACAGAATCCGTGTCGCGCGATTGAGCATGAAATTAGCGTCACTTGTACTTCCCTATCTCAAATTATGCAGAACTCCTTCAAACATGCAAAACCCTGTCTTTACATCATATTATGCATTCACGCCCTGTGCGCCACATATTGATGGCATCTGTTCAACAGTCACACTGTGAGGCCGCGTTGGGACCTACACTCAAAAAAGCACAAGCTTCTACTAAAGGCTGTCCACTGTTTCTCTGCAGAAGCAAACAAACCAAGATGCCAATTCTCAGAAAAGCAGGTCTGCATCAGAAAACTAGGCCTGCAGGCTTTGGATCGCAACTAAAGTTTTCTGCTGCTTGCACAGGCCCGCAGTGGGCGCTACACTCGGGAACTGTCAAACCCCAAGCCGCATGGGCGGGCATGGACTCCGTGCCGGCCGCACTCGCTCGAGCAGCTCATTATGGGAGCCCCTCTGCGTGTGGTCTCATTGCTCAGTTGCTCGAGGTCGGTGTGTGAGGGTGTGTGTGTTCTGTGTATGTTTCAGTGTGCCCAGGCTTGCAGTCTGCTTTTTCCTGCGGCACAGAGACTCTCCTGAAGTCTCTGCCTCGTCAGTGTTGCTCGTACTTTTAAAAATGCCAATGATTGTACCTGTGTCCCGAGCAACAGCTGTATGTTGTCCCCATGCCAAAGTCCTCTCAAACTGTGCCAATAAGCTTTCTATCGAATTCAAGGCCCTCTCTGCTTCATCTAAATGCATGGCTCTTGTTTCTATATCATGACATTTGCCAGAAACCTTGCAATCTGGGGAGCTGTGTGGGGCTTGGTGCCTATTTTGCACCCACTTAGGTAGGGAAATTGTGCATTGCTGAAATTGCACCGATCAACCTCTGCTTCACGACGTCGGTAGGTTGCGCACCACCACGATAAAGACGTTGATGTTTTCGGGCGGAGGGTCGAGCAGTATGCCATGTGACAATAATGCAATGTTGAATTTGGGGCACAAGAACCGGGAAAGCCTGTGAGTGGGAGGCACACAAGGGACACAGGGGGAAAAAAACATAAATCTGTCGCGCAATACCTGCTGCAATTTTAAACCCAGTTTCTATCCCCAGGGTAGCAGCAGAACATGTCTAGCTGGGGCCAATCAGTACCTGGTTGGGTTTTCATGGATTTCAATATTAAAAGGGCGTGGATTGGTGCAGTGTGTGAGCAATGATGTCTTTTATTGACATTCCATAAGGAACTTTCCAGATTGTGAGCCACCCACTGGGTCTTTTTGTTTTGCTTTCTGTACGGGTATGTGAAGAAAACAATCTAGCTAGGGATACTGGTAATTTTGCGAGTAAATAATTAATTATTTGGGTGTCTTGCAATTTAACACGAAACAAAACATTTAAGAAAATGTGGGCCCGGCAAGACTTCAACTTCAAAAGTTCGATTATCAGTGTTTGCAGGCTTGGGTTCAAATTCCTGCCAAAAGCACTTTTTGCTATTCACCTGGAGCTCTTTGCCTGTCTCAAATGGGGCGACCCATGGAGTTGCAAACTTCCTTGTGAATGAGTGTTAAAATAGAGAGCAGAGCACAAACAAACGCCCAAAAACTCGCAAAAAGTTGTTTAATATGAATTTACTTGGCTAGCCTTGTAAAGCCCAAACATTTGCAAATAACTGAACCTGTGCTTATTATTTGGGCACCTCGCAATAAGTAGGACGGCCGCAATACTTTAGCATCCCTACGATATCCAATATGATTTCCAGGTCTCATAACAGTGGAGTAATTGGAGAGGTGTGGCTGAGGTGTGGCTGAGGTGTGGCTGTTTTAAGCTGGTGCTATTTGGCCAGGAAAGGAGGGGGATGCATGGGGACGGCCTTTATTGGATGGAAGCCAGCACTGTTTTTCCTGCTGTACTGCAGCAACTGTTTGTACAAGCAGCATGAACAATTGTAATGAACGGTCTCCATGACCTGTTATTGTGGCCGATTATGGGACTCGCACTTCAACCGAAGTCTGGAATGCCTGAGGACCATTCAGATGCAAATTTCACAGGCTTCCAAACCTGCAGCTTTTCTGCTGTTTGTGGTATACACAGGTGAATGGTCACACACAAGATTGCGAGGTGCTCTTATACTGGAGGCGCTGTGCTAAATACGGAGACGTGGAAGCTATGATGAAATTGGGGTTCGCCCTTTACGAAGGCACGAGTGGTGCGTGTGAGCAAAACATTGTTATGGCGTATGGCATGATTTCAGTATATGGAAGCTGGAAGGAACGCGTCCATTGCACCTCTGATGTTATGTATATGGAGTCTTTGGAAATCAAGTTGTTTAAAACTCACAGACAGCCTGACACAATTGTGACTTACGTTGTGTCATAGCTGATGAGGCATGCGCCCCCAATATGCCAATTCAATGCCCCCGTGCTTGGGTATTTGGACACTCCCAGTCTACAAACGGATTTGACATCACCTGCTTGTAGTGTGACAATCTTGGTAAAACGTTGCACCGTCTTGTAATACTTTTTTACACAGTAGTCCAGCAGCCTCTGAATATGCACGTATACGCTCGTTGGGATGCAGCTGTTGTAGCAAAACTTTGCTCTGCATATGCAAGTCTGGTCAACACACACCCATTCGCCCTCTGACAATTGTTCCACCTGCAGGTTGCGCTGTGGATGTGGACGCAGCACAAAATTGGCTGAGCAAAGCCGTGCGGGCGTTGTTTGGCGGAGTCGCTCTGCTTAGCCAGATCTCTGTAGATCTCACAGACTGCACCATCACGGTGTGTGCATGTGTGTATGTGTGTGTGTGCAGCTTGCACCATGGTGTGTGTGTGTGCAGCTTGCACTATGGTGTGTGTGTATGTGTATGTGCGTGTGTGTATGTACGTGTGTGTGCGTGTGCGTGTGAGAGAGCATGTGTTTGTGTTTGGCAGCGTAACTGTTAGGAAAAGTTGAGTTTGTGAAAAGCTTCTGGATCTCTGTTCAGCTGCAATTTTAAGCCGACATCATAAGTGCGTACAGCCATTTGAGTCTTGAGTAACAAGTTTGATGAAAGCTAAGGAGTCCTGAGTTTGTACTTTCAAGTAAGCCTTTAACATTAGCCCCACGCTCGCTTATTGTAGACCAGAAGCAAAACACTTTTTCCTGCTCAGTGTAGTTCCTCCTCTATTATTCGCACAGGTATCTGCTTCGGCTACCTCCGTCGTGGCTGCTGCAGCAAAGCAAACACACGTGCCGCACGGTGCCACTGTGCCCTCAGTGCAATGCAATGGCACGCTGTCTCCTGGGGTGTCTCCCTCCTCCTCCTCCCCTCCTCCTCCTGGTCATGACCTTGCCACTGGTGTGTTTCCGCCTAAGGAGGGCTCAGCTGGGTCAAATGCTGTGCTCACTGCGGGGGGGCTGGTGGTGCCTGGGCAGCCGTACACTGCTCCCCTGTCGGAGCTTCTCAAGGTGTGAAAGTGTGTGAGAGCGATTTTGCTGGCCTCATACCAAAGGAAAAAAGAGCGTTGTCAGCTTATTGTTTTTCCAGGCAGTGGCAAATGCTGCCTTATGCAACTACTACTGCAATAAAAAGCACAGTGCGTACTTTCTTTCTTAGACGTTGACATTTTTATCTGCTTGTGATCTTTTGACTAGCCTTCTGTTTCATGCTGTGCATTGCATTAAGCAGCAACGGTGCCTTCTCTTTTCCCCCAGCAAACATCAACACACAAACACTTTTGTCCCACACTTGCCCCTTTCCCCAACACACACAAACACACACATGCACACTTTCCCGTAGGTGGGCTGCAGCTCAGACCAGCGAGCTGCAGCATCCATCGCAGCAACCTTAACTGCGACTGCAGCAACAGAAACCTGCACCCCTGCAGGCAGGCGCAGGAGAAGACCCTCCGGTGCAGATGCCAGCGATGGACAAGGTGCACCTGAAGCAGAAGGCCCTAGGCTCTCCACGCCAGAGGAGAGGGTGCGTGCCCGTGCACAGGAGCAGCAGCGACAGCAGCGCCGAATGCAGCAGGAGGAGCTGCAGCTGGCACAGCGCCGCCTACATCGGATGCAGGGGCAGACTGAGGTACGGGTGGCAAGGGGGGGGGCATAATGCAGGTTCAAGTATGTTGCCCGGTTAAAAGTGCTGCGACGGGTCTTTGAAATTGAATCAATTCCATTCCTCTCACCAAACTGCACGCTGTATGTTTGAGTCATGCAGGTTGCTCGTGTGGCCTGGGACGACCCTGCACTGATGCCACTGCTTGCACGTGCTGCTGAGGTGTGTATTGGGAGCAGTCAGCTGCTTGAGCTTAATGTGCTTTGCTCCTTCAATGCTGCCAATCTCACCATCACAAATCTGCTACGCCCCTGCAGTTGTTGGGCTACATCTACTTTGATGGAGAGGCTGGCATCAAAGCAGACCAAATCCAGGCCTGTGCTCTGTTCAAGCTGGCGGCTCTTGCAGGTTCACGTGAAGCTGCGCGCGTACTCGGTGAGTCTGTGCCTGGTGTTGTGCAAAGCACGTGAAGCTGCTCATGCACACACTCAAGAGTGGAATCCCAGGTGGGTAATGGCCTGGATGCTTGCCTAAGGGGGAAAAGGGGATCCTGCTTTACAGCACAATGTTTGGACCTTGATAGGTGGGTTTTTTGTTCCTGGCTTGCCAGTCCGAACAGCAGTTTTTAAAGTTATGGAAACGTGCACAGGTACTTTTGTTAGGCGTGATAATTCAGCCGGTGTGCTTCAAGAAAGGCTCAGTGCTGTCAGAGAGAGAGAGAAGGGGATTATTTATTTAAAGGGGCAAAAGTGCATACGAGGTGCAAAAAGTAAAGTAAGAGAGAAGGTACTCTGATCTCTATTATACAAGCAGAAATGCCACAGCCTAATGTATACGAAGCAATGTCTGAGTAGACTTACTAACTCAGAATGTGATCCGGAAGAAGTGAGACAGCACCTGGTTTTGCAGCCAAGCTCAGCCTTGCTACAATTGGCATAGATTGTATGCAGAAGAATGATTTCTTGGCATACAAATGGATTCATTCTTTCTTTATACCTTATACCTCAAACCCACTTTGTAGGCTGGATTTACTCCACGGGCCAGTACGGCAGCTAAGGGCAGCTCCGGATGAATGTTATGTCCTGTGCAGAATACTGATTTTTGCATTTACAAACTCAACCGCGCTAGTAAATTAATATTGTGGTGTGACCAGGGTTTGCCAGTGTGTAGAGCTGATAAGTTGCTGTGCAAATTGCCTGATTTTTCCCTAGCAGGTGTTCATGTGCTGTCAGGCAAGCATGGGGCCGTTGTTGAATTTTCCCTGCGCAGGATTTGACAAGGGAAAAAAATTATTAGCTGGTGGTAATGATGCTCTTACGCAATTGTATGTGTGTTTCAGTGCAAGAGTGTGTGCATGTGTGCATTGCATGTGTTGGAAGAGATGATGTTGATATAGATGCGATTAAACTCGGTCAAATTCCGTGCATTGCGTAACAGAAACGAAATCCATCGGCAAACAGGCTTGTCTTGTAAACGCCTCCTCTTTGACTGTTTGTGTTCTCCATGCAGCTGTGCCTTGTCCTGCAGTTGTGGTGGCCCTTTGGTGTGGAGTGCTACTGGGCTTGTTAATGTGTGCTTAGACATGCAAGAAGTGGATGTTGTGTGTACTTGCTGGCAGCACCAATTGTGTGCTGAGCAGTTATGGCAGTTTTCCTCAATGTCGCCATGGGGCAAAATCGAAAAGTCAGGAAACCCCAAAAACGAGGCAAAGGTGCTTTAAACTCAGCGCAAACCTGGGAAAGTTATTAAATACCCAATTAAAAGCTGAGCGCCAGACTCGTTTAGCTGATGGTGCGCACCAGAGAAATTCAGCTGAATCTGGAAATGATGGCATTCAAGCATCATGATGGCTCCACCTCATCGCGCAAGCGTGACAGAGAGGCCACCCTCTACCCTGATTCCTCATCTTCTTCCAGCAAGGAGACAGCTCCTCTGCCAGCTCCTCTGCCAGAAGACAGCTTTAGCATTTTAGGGTTTAGGCGCTTTTTTAGAGTCTATAATTAGGGAGACCTCCTGCCCTGATGGTTACAATTCCTATCACCGGTGGCGCTGCCCAGAGGATGGCTGTGATATGCTTCTCCAATGCTGCGGTTGCACGGGGTGTCAACACACACCTGAGCACAAGCGAGAGGCTGACCTCAGGAAGCAGCAGCAGTAGCAACAGCAGTAGCCCCAATTCCTACCTGTCCTTTTCGTGTATATCATAGCTAGCTTGCCACAGCGATCCTGGCCTGCCCTTCTAGTGCATGTGCGTGTGCGTGCGCATCCAAGTGCGTGTGTATGTGCGCGCGTCCGTGCATGCGTGCGTGTGTGCTAAAATAGAGCTTACAGCAGCTGTCGTTGGAGCTGCAGCCGTCAGCCTTGCCCACGTTGTTGCCTGCCCAGCAAACAAAATGGCTTGCACTTCGTGTGCTTTGTCTCTCGTTGGGTTGAACCACTTAGTCTAAATGCTGTTTGAAGTCTTAGGGTTTAGGATTTTCTTGCACGATCCTCTCAACGGTGTCTCAATGGGTGACCTCCAAACTCCTCTGCCATACCACTGTAGCTTTTGTTCAAGGTAACAATCATGTAAACAATGCGTTTCCTTGCTTGGGTGCTGGAGTAGTCTACAGAGGCCAATTGGCAGGCCTGCAAGCATGTTGCTGAAAACCAAGTTTGCCCCTGACTCATGCAATGCAATGCTATTTTATGTAATGTAATAGGTTTTTCAGGTGGAAACGGGTTGGTTTTGCCCCATGGCGACATTGAAATGGAGACGAACCGCCATAAAGAGCCAATTGGTAAGGGAGCTTTACATAAAAAGAACCGGGTTTCGTTCATAGATGAAGGCTGCATTTTAACGAACCTCATTCGCGAGCTTTAAATTAACTTCGTCGAACTCTTAATCTCTCAGCAGCCATTACTTCGTATATCTAGGCCTTATTTCTATTTGTAGCCCTATTTCTAATTTTAAAATGCAGGAAAAAGTCTTAGATCTTCCGGTTTTCTGATACAATATAAATTAACTGGATGTCTACAATTTATTACATATATAAAGAGACAAGCATTTTCCAAGGTTCTTAACCCTTGCTATATTTAAAGTATATGCCAGCCTAGATAAATTCGCAGTTCAATGTTGTAAAGCTTGAATGGCCTCCCGCCTCGAACAACCTTTCCCGTCTGGAATGCAACCACCCCCCATCCTCCCAGACCAGCACAGTGAGCCGATGATTACGCCCGGAAACAAGCACACTGGGGGGCACCTCCAGACAGTGTACCCGCCACCTTTCCCCTCCTCCTTGCCGCCACCGCCGGGGTTTCCCGCTCAGCAGCCATTGAATCAGCCATACTATGAGCCTTACTATGAGCCGCCTCCTCAGCACACCATGATGGGCGTACCAATTCCCTTCGTAGATAACGAGAATGAACGTGAGATGCACGCTTCTAAATTCGTGCTCATTGCCCTTTTGCCCACCATGCCCGCCGGTAGTTTCTCATGTAAGCGACTTTTGTTGTTGCAGCCACTTCCTGAATTTATTTATGCAGGTCAAGGAGAGCGAGGTGGGACCATATGTGGTGCAATTCTTTTTGTCCTGGTGGGTGGACAGTAATCTCAAAGCAAAAGTGGATCGAGTATCGGCACCCGCATATCACTACATACGCTTCCTCTCCAAATTTTTGCCCATTTCACAGGGGTGCTGCTTTCCACCATTCTTTGCCATCGGTTCCTGTCTACCTTTGTGTTTTCCTGGACGCAATGTTAGGTGAGCCGCGACAGCCAAACTTATTAATAGCAAAATTTGTTTCTTTGTGCTCAATCCCTCCCTTTTCGAGAATTGCTCCGTAATAAATGCATACCTCCCCCTTGTAATCAAAGGTATGTTGCCATGGCTAATGCAGCAGCAGCCGTGGTTGTTTTGCTCCTTGCTATCATCATTCCGGCTACGTATGCAAGGCGCTCTTACCAATCAAGAGAAGGACGTGATGAATAAAGAACTGGCCATCATTGGCTGAGTCCAGCACAAATCTAGCCAACCATCCAGCCACATCTCATATTTTATCCAAACACTAATGGAGCCATCTACTACTAGCACTACGCTTATTGGCTGACATACTTTTGGACTGGGGACAATCATCTGACAATTGTTTAATACCTAATATTGCAAGGCATTCTTCTTACACGAGTGGTGAATAAGCAGCTTATCCAAGGGACAGGCACTTGCCACTCTTCCCCATTGATGGATGGGGACTGCATATGCAGTTTCTGATTCTGTGAAGATTACTACGTACCAACACGATGGGTTTTCAAACAAAGTTACACTGGTCTCTATAACGCATCCAGCATGTTTAAGGAGGGGATCAAATAGGTCACAATACCAACATTACAGATTAAAACTAGCACAGGTCATTTGATGTGGGTTTCTATGCTCCATGTCACCCAGATCTTAAGCTGCCTTCCGTGTTGTGTGGCAAGACCTGGTTTTGATGATTTGATCTGATTTGATTTGATGATTTGATGATTTGATTTGATAGATGCATGTCTGAAGTGCTCATCCGGTTTAATGGCATTGTAAAGATGCCTTTCTGATTGGGGGTCTGTCAGTGAATGATAGTTCCTCGCCCAAACTCCAGCACTGGGATCAATCAAACTTTAATTCTGTTTTGTTCAAGTTGAATACTGCTACTAAGCTAAGGATATAAAGTTGAGGATCAGGTCCGGTGTCAGAAATCAAAACTTCCATCCGCCAGATGGGGGCGTCTCTACCACCTTTGTTGTAGGTGCAAAACTTTCAATCATCTACGTGATGGATGTCCAGATCATCATGGTAAAGCGTGGCCTCAGTGGGTAACAAAGAAAAGGCCGGCCTTGTCTTTTTTGTACGCCCAGAGTTCTTGTTGGGTGTGGGTGGTGCGCAAGGGGGTCAGGCGACGGCTGCTGCTACTCCTCCTTCCTTTTTTCATAGCGGTTGCCACGGCTAGAACTTTGAATTAGAAGCTGCGCTACGTTAGTATCTCTAAAAGTTGCAGACAAGACAATCGTAATATTTAATAGTTCGATCAATATAGCTAGATGGCTACAGATCACTGGATGGCCACAGATCACGAATATGTTCAGCAGCAAAACAGCAGAGCAGGAGGTCAAATGCCCACTCACCCACCAGCTGCTCGGACTCAGATGACATACTTTACTCCTTGCTACACTTAAGCATTATACACTGATAACACAAATTTTAGTAATATCCACTGAAAGATCCTCTCCATTCACTTGCCTATTTATTTTAAGATAGGTGCTCGAGGCAAACCTGTGCTGCCCAGGAATGATCATAAAAGCTGCTTGTCTGTGATTTCACCCATAAGATCGTTTCAGATTAATCCACTCATGTCCGGTATTAGCAGTACGCATTTAATAGAACTGCGATGTGTGCAACAATTAAATTTCAATTCAGCAGGTCGACTCAAGGAGCAAATGGCACGAAACTCCCGAATCGAGTAAAATCACACTTTATAATAAAATAATTTGTTTTCTTCGATTAAAAGCCTCTGAGCTCAATCGCCGCCTATGAAGCCGTATCCCCCAGTCCCGCCCGCGCAGGAGTCATTCCCCGCTGGCCCCTCGTCCGATAACAAGCCTCCTCATCCCTCCTTTCCACATGCTGACCCATATCCGCAGCAAGCACCAAACACAGCGCAGCCGCACACAGTCATGGGCATTCCTGTCCCACAAAGCTTCGACGATATACCTAACAGCCTAGGATTCGGTAAGAATGTGGGAGTGGGCGTGGCGGGTTAGGAAACGGAATGTGTATTTTACAACAAGGGTTTAGTCTATTATCTTGCCCTTTTTGATCACACGCTCTGCACCATTGCCCCCCTTGTGTGTCAGTGCCAATGCTGTAATGATTCAGGAGAGGATGTTGCTCACATAATCAGTCTTGTCGCCTTGTCGCTCCAAGTCTGCACCCACTTCCATAGAGCAAGTACAGTGCCAGCTAGCCGCATAGATGTTCTGCTGAAGAGAAATGTTTTAAACCAATTTCACGCTCCCCAGGGAATGCTGAGGACGGAAGACGTGAAAAAGTGGGCAGCATTTGCGGGGGGAGTCTCTTGGTTCTCGGCTGCTGCTTCCCTCCGCTCTGGCTCCTGGGGGCGTGCCTGCCTCTTTGCTTTCCTGGCAGCACTGTGAGGGGTAAGGGTCAGCGGTCTTTGCAGGTCAAAAAACAGTCTGATATTTGAAAATTCCACCCTGCTCTTTAGTGTCATCGGTACAAACTGTGTAATCTTCTACCATCACCGTGGTGAGGCAAGAGCAATTGACGTGGATATCGATGAGGAGAGTGAGCAATAAGCTTACCCTGTTCCTTGTGTAGAGAAACCTCAAAATCGTGTCCACAAGATACATTAGATTCAGCAAAATTGGTAGAAAGAGTGAAGCAGGCCGAGGCTGAAAAGTCTGCTTAACCCTGCTCACTCGCAAATCGCTTTGATTACAAAGCATGCATTGTTTTCTTGCGTCATTTTTTGAATTGAGTTTTGAAGCTAGTACCTATTACGCTTTGGTTAGTGTTGACCTCAACAAGAGAAATTGCCTACATTTGTTGACCGTCTTTGTATCCCCTTACCATTCAGGTATCGCCATTGCGAGTGGCATCGCCTTCCTTATTGTTGTAATCATCGTGGTTGTACTGCCATCCATTTTCGTGGGCGGGAGACGCTATTACCTCTGATGTGCTCTTTGTATAAACAGAATGTTGGCCACCCATAGATCTTCATTGGACCGTTGCTTGAATCTATGAACCAGGCAAATCAAGCTAAAGAGGAACGAGATGCTCATGGTTGCTGTCGTGTTGATGCGTATTTTATCTATGTCAAATATCCTTGCACTTGCCCTAGGAGCAGTTGATTTCGCTCAAATTGATTTTTTTGTCGGTGCAATTCTGGTTGATTCAATCACACGATTTATTCAGTATGCAATCGACTGGAGGTAGTTCAAGTTAAATTTAAGTTAATGGTTGATTCAAAAGGATCTGCTATTCTGGTTGTTTTAATGACATGATTAATTCAATCTGCAATTATGGAAGCAAAAAGTATACGCTGACTAGGATCCGCCTTTAGCAAGGAAGTGTCTAGGCCTTCAGCAAGGAAGTGTCTAGGCTAGTTGGATTGCTACACAAGGTAGAATGCTTGACTTTCCTAAGTTGAATCACACAAAAACAGCAGTAAACTGCTGCAGCACTCAATTGCATAGCTCAGAATAAATCTCTGATCTGATGCACTCAATTCAGCAAGCAGCAGCAGCAAAGAAAGGAAAACCACTGAACTCCCAATTCCTACGTTGCTTGAATTGATGGAATTTTTGCTTGGCTGGTACTCTACAAAACAATGGAACGTAGCTTGCGAGTAACCTGTCAGTGATCAGCAACAATGGTTGTAAGGCAATAACTGTGCTATCCGTGTCATACTGCTTGCGAATTTTACCCATAGCCAGTAGCTGTGCCGATTGCTTCTATTCCTATATAGCGGCACTAAAGCATGTAAGCAATCAAAAGGGGGCAGCTTCTTTTGAGTTTTGGGAGGTAGCCTCCAGCAGAGTCACCAACAGTGTACAGCGTCGATGATTCTCAGCATGCCTCATTGCCAATGAAGGAAATTTCCCCTTACTTTTGGAACGTTGTACTATAATAATTAGTTTATCTCCTAACCCGTGCCATGCCAGGTGTACTTACACCATGGCGTTGCTTTTCTTTTCTGTGAAGGACGCAAGCCCTGACTGCCCCTGACTGTCAACCAAAGGCTAAGCAGCAAGGGGCCTAGGAAGATCCCGAACTTAAGTGCGTTTCCGTTCTGCCTTTGCTCTAAGAAAGCAAAAGCTCTGCGCCTCTGAGCTCGAGCTCTGCCCCCCCATTCTCTGACAACAACCAGCCCTCTGTCCCCCTTCTTTTGCACCGATGCATCTCATCAACCGGACGCAGCAAACACAGAGCAGCCACCTCACCCCATCAAGGCCTCCGCTAAAATTATCCAGGCCAGCAAGGCCTCTATTTCCACCCCTGCGCCATTGTCCCTTTTGTGTTTCAGTGCCTGCTCAGATATGACATTTCTTCAGGAGAAGGCGCGTTCACTCTCCCACACACTCTGGAAAACATTCATTTGGCTTACTGTACAGGGACTCAAGAAAAAGGTGAGTTTTCACAATATATATTCTTTATTCTACTCGACTGGATAGTCCTCACTCGGTTCCATAGAGAAAATTCCAAATTTCTTGTGGCGATAACCTGCTTGCTTTGTGTACAGCGCAATAAAAATAAATTGCTAAGTATTGCTATTTCTAATGATTCCGTCCTCTTCTTATGCAACCTGTCCTATCAACAGATCACCGCAGTTGCCCGTGAAATTGTCAACGTGCAAGCGCCTCAAGTGCGCTGCACCATACAGCAAGTTTAAAAAGGAGCACTGCTCAGGAGAGAGGTAAGCTTTGCGTGCCCATTGGGGGCGATCTGCGCTCCTTGTTGTACACATTGCAAGAACCGTTCCTCTCCTCCCCCATTTTAAATTGCTGCAGCAGACCACCACCAGAGTCGCCAGAGATTCCTGTCCAGCAGCGAGCAGAGTACGCAAGCCTAGGATTGCTGCTACTTTTCAGAATAAAAGAGAAGTTGCTTCAGGCTCTGATGTGGATTGATTTTGGCTTTAGACCAATCTGCAAATCGATTGCAGCATGGTGGCAACGGCATTTTGGTTGAAGGAGCCCGGGAGAGTTGTTTTGACTCCTTCAAAATATTGCCATGAAGTTGTGAAGGTGACCGACATACGTGGTCCAGCATACACTCATGACGTAGAAGACTCTTGGCAAAGATCTCCTGTTTTAACGTCATTTGCACAACGTATTCTTGGTTTGTGAAGTACAACACAGTGTCTGCGTGTTTTATTTTTTTGAAGAAAGGCTTCGTTTGGAGTCATGAGCAAAAATGTGATGTAAAAGCAAACGGAAAAGTATCGCTGGCATAAGGTAAGCATCCAGGGACTGCAACTGCCAGCCTATTAAACCAAAACAAGAGTGCATGACACCCTCAGACAATCTGCAACATATTTCACAAGGCCACAGGTCGCAACCACACACGTGTGCTGTATCCGTCACACCAAACAAATGAAAGGCATCCCTAACATCTCGACCAATCAGCAACTTTCTGCTTGACAATCTTGTGCTTGACATCAAGCAGTCCCATAATGACTAGAAAATGAAAAGGCTACGCACATGCTGGTAGTTATAATGCAGCGTGATTGGAGAAGAAGCTCGTAGGTGCCAGCATCTGAGAAACCCTCATGCAGCCAAAATTTGGTCATGACGAGTGGGTTGAGTGCATAACCATCCTTGTCTGTGACCAATTCTTGGTAAAGAATAGGAAATGGAAAAAAGAAAAAGAAAGTGCGTGTAAAGAAAACAAAACTACGCATGCAGTGAAAACCACCCCCCACATCAATTAAGGAAAAGGAGCCACTTTGGTACCGAGTACCGTTAAGCTCCTCCACCGCGAAAAGGAAAGGACAAATCAATGGGGATAAGGAGGGTTCTTGCAGGCTTGGCCTGAAACCGGCTCCTGATGAGAGTCTATAACAGTACTGGAGAGGGCACGTCTGGTATGGACAAGTTTAGCAGCGAGGTTCACAGAGTGAACATGGAGCTTGGAGGCAAGCTTCTTGACTCTTTGAGAATCAAGACCCAGTTCCTTGAAAGGCTTCAGAATGTGAGTGTTGTAGATGGTGCCACCCGCTCCCAAAAGGATGATGTGGAGAGTAACAGAGGCTCCTTGGAGAATGTTGCAGAGATCTTTGTGCTATTCCTTTGCAGCATTCAGCTGGTTCTGAGGTCTGGTGCCTTCACAATACTTGATCTCGACGAGGTGGATGCCACACCGAGGTTTGCTGAGGACTTTGGGTCGGTGCTGTCTGGGGTTGGTGGCTCTACTGGTGGCTGGCGGTACTGCTAGGATGCTCCCATTCTCCCTCAATTGCCCCCTGCCACTTTGACTTGTAAACACCACAACGTGGATTTGGAAAGAATGTTGGTTTGTGTCCTTCTTCACCCAATGGATGCAGAGCCACACAACGTTTCACATGGAGGAAGTATTGTTCTGTAAAACGTGTCCTGTTTAAATTGGTGAGGAGGCATATTTGATAGCCGCGGTCCATAAGGATAGCCACTAAACCTCAAAATTGGTTCTAGCAGATGCTTGATTGTTTACTGATTTTATTCAGTGCTGCAATGTGCCTTTTTTCCCTTTCAGAGATTTTTTTGTAGGTGCTACAAGTCTGGTGCTACAACAACAATCATCCCACTTTTTACACCGTGGCGTTTTTACATACGCAGCCTAGCAGTCGCACGTTTTGACTGATGGGTTTATCTATAAATATGTAACTCTGTAAACCTCAAAATCAGCCACGCTAACAACACAAGAAAAATCTCTGCGCCCTTCTTCAAGAAGTTTGCGTAACTCTCTGCATCAACACCTTGGGTGTGGGTGGCACCATCTACCATACTCACGTCCTAGAGCGAGCTTCTTATAAAAGTGGGCCTCGACATACGCAGAGTCGTAGTCAAGAAGTGTTATATTCCTCTAGTAGAGAGTTCAAATGTTTTGGGAGGCAATCTCATATTCCTGAAAGGTGACATAAATTAAATTGTTTGTTACTTCTCACAGCCATTCCCAAGCTGGAACGAAGTATAATGGACACAAGTACAGGAGGAAAAAAAAAAAAAGGACGTTAGGCATGCTAATGCTAGTGCTTTTGCCGGCCTTCCTTAGCTGATGGCATTCTAAACTCCTCGTTTCCGGTTGTGCCGCCAGCTTTTGGCTTGTTACTGCCACGTGTTCCAGAGCGACGTCGCCTGCAGGAACAAAAAGGGACGAGTCAGTTCAGCAGTAGCAAGGCTTACATTTGAAGGTGAAATGCTGCACGTGACACTGCTCACTTGCATTTTGAGCACACAATGCTTGGATCAGTATGTACAGGTGTCTGCTGCATCAAGGATACACGATACACTTTGTATTGAGGTAAAACCTGCCATGCCATTATGCTTTTGGTAAAGCTGACAACTTAAAAAGACACGGCAGTGCACCATGATTTTTTGTGCACAATGTCTTTATGTCTGCATTGGCAAAGGAGCCTTACGATCTCTGGAATCTATTTATAGAAAGTGATTATCAACGCCTGTATAACTTTTATTTCTCTCTTTGTGCGGCACCTGATCTCTGCCTGTCGGTCGGCCTCACGCTTGAGCCCAGCCAGTCGCCGCTGTGCATTGCCCTCCAGATCATCATAGTCAATGGCACCCAGCTGATTGTCAGCCTGAATTGCAGTGTGCCATCCACCAGTGTGCTTACACAGGAGTTTGACCATGAGAAGCACAGCCCCTACCGAAGAACAGGTGTTAAAAAAGAGCACTGCTCTTCCTCCGCTTAATCTAGCTTGCAACATCAAGGTTTATGTTGTCCAACAAACAAAGGGAAGACAGGAGGAAGAGCAGAGGGCTGCCGCTAAACGCATCAAGGTTTTGCCTTCCAACTGGCCTTGAGCAACACTACTTATACGACATCCAGAGCATCATGAACAAGCCATACCTGCACAGATGACCAGCTGCTGAATTCCGTGACCAGCAGCTCTGTTTTACCACTAGGCAGCGTGCTGGTGCACAGGCCACGTAGTACGGCAGGGTCTGCACGCTTCTTCTCCGGGGAACCGATGATGAGGCCGTGCATGCGCAGGCTCAGCTTGTCCTTTGCCCCCGCAAGCTTGCGCATGATTTCAGAGTTGGGCTGTCGAAGCTCACCATCTGGAATGGGCGTGCAGTGTGCAAAGAGTACCAATTGGTAAGGTATTGCGGCCTGCTATGCATCAATTTTATGCATCAAGCAAAGTAAGAGCACGATTTACCATGCTTGACATACCTAAGCACGGGCCTGGCACGTATAACTACAAATAGCAAGAGATTCATGCGTTCCGTTGATTCTGTACTTTCTGTACTTGGTTATAAAGTGTGCCTGCTTCTTGTACTAGCACGTGCAAATAGTATGGTGTAAGACAGCACGCATGCAACAAGCAAAGAACCTCTCCCTCCTGCAGTGTATGGTGGCCAGGCCTGCACGCAACTGCCACTTACCAGATACATGGAGGATGTCGGCCAACTGCCCCTTGCCTGATACAAGGAGTGCCACTTGCCGGATACAAAGACGCTGGCCTGAAACAAGGAGGATGTCGGACAACTGCCACTTACCTGATACAAGGAGGATGTCGGACAACTGCCACTTACCTGATACAAGGAGGATGTCGGAGTTTGACCATTTTGCGTCTGACAGGCGGTCCAAGCAACGGCGCACCGGCTCATTGAAATCAGAGCCACCGTTGAAGACCTGCAAACAGGCAAGTAGGTGTAAGCAGGTCAAGGGACACGTCGTGGTGGTTGTTGCTTGTGATGTAGTGGGCCTGTATTTCATTGATTCATGTATGGAGGATGGCAACACTGCCTGCGTTGCTTTTTCTAATGCGGGCATTGTAATGCGAGGTGAATATAACAATATCTGCAAAGCTGCTGCCAGACTCAGCACAGTCAATTTACGACAGGCTGCTTGTGGGAACGTCTATCAAAGGAACAAGAAAGCTGCAAGGGAGAAGCATACACATACACAGGGAGATTTACATAAGCATGCAGGCATAATCATCTTTAGTGCGCTGCCACTTTTGTGTCAGCTTATTCTACTTCTGTGCTTTGAGCCCAAAGCTTCTCTCACCGTTTCTATGAAATCCAGCAGGTTGACCACACTCTTCATGTCCGAGTTCAGCTCCAGCTCACGGACCTGCGGATCCAAAGTGCGCCGCAGTGCTGCAAGGGATAAGCCTCATCTGATTGGGGCAGATTGCACGTGCGAAACACGTGCAACACAAACCACATGGCACCAGGGTTCTTTGTTGCAGGGGTCTGTTGCATCTGGTTTGCACACAAAGTCCTCACCCCCTGTCATGGCATTATCTCATAATCCTCGACTATCAAGGCATCAGACGCCTGCGCCTCGCCAATCCAAAGATTTAACCACCAAAGTGAACTCCAACACGCCTTAGCTGGAAGCTTCCCCCTCTCTGCATCTTCTTTACCAGCCAATCATCGGCAGCCAAACGTCCAGTTTCCCTCCATGCTTTCTGCTGTCTGCCTCCAGTCTTCCTTTAATGCAACACATCTTCCCTTGCCCACGACCTCCCTGCCACTTTTCTGCGCAGCACTTCTTCTCCCCACGGCCTCCCCTGGCCAGACAATGACATCTCACCTCTGAGGGACCTGAAAAAGCAAACACGTAGCAGTCACGCTCCTGTTCGCGTGCTGCACGCATGCACTCCAGAGCCAGGGCCTTGGCTACCGTCTCACGTGCGCCTCGCATGGACCCACTGGTGTCCACACACAGCAGAATGGGACCACGGTCGGCTGTGGGCCGTACCTGTGTGTACATTGTGTGTGTGAGCGTGTGCGCATGAGCTATTTGCTATTTGAGCAAGTGTTTGTGCGTGTATGAGGTGTATTCTTTGTGCACAACACGTAATTGCCTGATTGCACTCCACATGCATTCTGTAGATCAGTCAAGCCAGTGTGCTGTCAGCCTTCTTGCTTCAGACCAATCTTGCAACCCTAGAACAACAAGGCTCATCGTGACGGCACACCAGCGCGCTTTCGAGAAGCCACAGGAAGCCACACTCATCTACGACCCCTCAGGCCTCAATGCATATCCTTGTCCTGTTGAAGTACCAATCAGCACAGCTCTCACACCCTCGCACAAAAACCCTGCACACACCCACTGCCTGTGCTCTTACATTGTTCAACAGCTAACAGCACGGCTCTTATCTGATGAACCAGTTAACAGCACAGCTCTAACACTCTTTCACGAAATTTTCTGTCTGTGCGCACCTCTCGCCTGTCGTGCGAGATGCGCGTGGGAAACTCACTCCACCCATCACGCTCGTATGATTGTAGGGCCTTCTCCGCAAGGCGTGCATAGAAAAGCAACTTGGAGGATCGAACCTGCACGGTTGTCAAAAGAGGGAAAAGGGACATAAACGAAAGTATCCCATTGTTTGTAGGCACATCGTATACATGTTTACTGCACTTTGTAGCAACGAAACGTCTCTGAGCATTCTAACATTTTGAAACATGCACCAAACAGAACAGAAACCCTCATCTTCGGACTCACCGTCCGGCCCCTTGACAGGTGCGCGGCCTCAGCAGGCAGCATGCGTGAAATGTCATCACTGCGCGTCAGGCCTCGGGTCTCTTGAGCCTCAAGCACCGTGCGCAGCAAGCCTGTGAGGAGGAGGAGTAAGGGTCGGTGAATCGTGACACAGGGTGAAGGGGGAAACGAATTGTGGCACTCAGGAAGCGGTGTGTGTATGTTGTGAAGCACATACCCAAGCCTCTATATTCTATATACATACAGGCTTAGGTCAGCGGGATGTATTATTTGCCATCAAGGCTATGTGCTGACCCCTTTTGCTTCATGCATAGACCAGTTGTTTGTACGCGTACACATTTCAGATGCCATGATTGGGGCAGCATGAGGTACTCAAGGTTGCCTGCCACCGCCTTGGCACGAACACAGAGTACTTTCAGACACAGCACCTTGATTGTTTTAGTGTCACGCTGTGTGGATGACACGCGTGGGGTAGGGTTATGGAATAGCAGAGGGGATTACCTGAGCAAACGTCCAAACATGCTCCTTTCTGCATTAAAGGGGAAACCTCTCACACATCAATCCATCAAATTGGACCCAATCGAGCTTCACACTGATGCTGACTTACAATGCTACCAGAGCATGTGCTCAGATCTAGTGAAGTCGCCCTACATAAGAAATGACAAGACCTAAGTATACCTATACCCTAGATGGGTGCTTTGCATGGGGAATGGCGCATCAATTCGCATATCTCGCCTACCATTGTTCTTTTTGCTAAATTGTCTTTGCAAAGATTTTTATATATTACAAGGACTCCAAAACATCAGACATCACTCAATGTGGTACTCTGGCTGGTCAGATACAGCATATGGCTGCTCAAAAAGTAGGGTTTGCGCCGCAGCCAATTAAGCATGGGCCCTCCGATTGGCAACTATGAAACATAACTGCTATGGACATTTGGGAACCAAGTTTGACAGTTGCCAATGAGAGGGCTCACACTCTGGGAACAGTTTGAAAATACCCCCATTTGGGGGGTCAGATAGACCCCTCCGATGCAATAGTCTGGTTTTTGAAGCAGGGATTGCCTGGATCGTGCTTTACGCAATAGCAATAATAAATGCTATATGACCCTAGTGGGAAATGACGTGCTGGAGGTAGCATTGAGTATCATCGTGCAACCAATGGACTTTGGCAAAAGCTCAGAGCAGCGTGACATGAATGCCCTCTCTGCAGTTAGGGGCAGCATGAAGGGAAACAGGGTAACGTGGCACTTACCTTGTGGCCCTTTAACATTTTTCATAGTCCCTGCATACATAAGCTGATGATTTCAAGTCATCGGAAAACGCCCAAAACCATTGAACACTCACCCCCACCCCCATCCTTGCCCCTACCCATACCCACATCATATACGGTACTCAACTCTCTCACACACACAAACACACTCGCTTACACACACAAACACACAAAACACACACACCCTCACCTTGTCTGCCACCCATGTCCAGGTGCTGCACAGGGGCACGACGCAGGGGTCCCCATCCACCCCCTCGCCCCAACGACCGCACCAAGTCCCTGAGCTCCTTCAAGTCCTCCAGCTTGGCACGCAGTGCATCCAAAGAGTTCCAGCCGGCACGCTTCCAGATGGAGCCCTGTGTGTGCGTGCATGTGTGTGAATGCTTATGTATGCACATCCATGTATGATTCTGTGTGTGTGTTTGCTATGCCTGTATTTAGCCTCACTGCACGATGGCGGGTGCAGCAGATATCAAGTTGCATGTTTCTAGGCGCATTAATACCTCATCAATTTGTTACAGGCATGCGTGCGTGTACAATGGCATCACACCCCAAATACAGTGGTTAGCGGCCACGCACCGATAAATCAAAGCCAGCTCCTCCCAGCAGTGCCTCCAGGCCCTCAAATGCACGTCCAGCCTTTGACAAAGCTTCTAAAGGAGCCTGCCACCTGGGAAGGCGCAACATGTGTGCAAATGTATGCAAGTGAGTGTGCTCGCATGTAGCAAAATTTGTTCATGCTAGTGAAAAGTAGGCTTTTGGCAAACACACACAAACATGGCTGCAATACAGAACAGCTGCGCACACGCAAACACAGTTTGCGCATCAGAGATCATTGCAGAAGCAAGAAGGCTGGTATTGCAGCAGCAGTAGGCACAATTGCAAAAGACTCATGGGTGCGTGTGTTATACCAAAGCGCATTATGAAACACGTTATAAATATGAAATACGGAAAAGCCCACTAGACACCCTCCCACACTCTCTGGTTACACTTCTACTCTCGTTTTTACTCTCACACCCACTTCACACCCACTTCACACCCTCTCAGCTGTAATCACACCATCTGCCTGTTGGCAGTGCTTATGCTCACCGTTCCAGCCACACACTCTTGCACTCACTTGCCGTACAGCTCCCGCACAAGCTCCACGGCAATGCAGCGTTCAGGAGGCAAGGCCGCGTTGGCTGCTGCACGCTTTGCACGAGCCGCCTCCAGCCTTTTCTGTGCATCCATTTCACTGCTCTGCAGACATGAGCAGACATGAAGGGATGGAATAGGAAGTTGGGAAAAGCTTGTGGGGTATCACAACACAGAACTTAACTTGTAACATGGATATGGTAACTTGTAACATGGATATGGTAACTTGTAACATGGATGACAGACCCTGCCCTGGCACACACAGAGAGCAGTTCACTGATGGCAGGCTACATGACCACGGTGCGATGCAGCATTGACACACACGTGCTTGGATAATGCTAGGTCCAATATGCAAAACCGTGCACGCGTGTTGGCAACGCCATGTTCCACATACGTACACTGTACAACAGAAACACATCAGATCAACCCTGCACAAGTGCGCACCGCTTGCTGGATGGCTGCTGTCACCGGACCCCCTCTGTCGGCCCTTCTTTGGGCCTCCTCCTGAGCAAGCTGCTTGGCTGTCTTGGCACGCTTACCTTCCGAGTCCACCAACACATTGTCTTCCTCATCGTCCTGTGCATGTATGTGTGTGTGCCATATGTGTACGTATGAGCGTGCGTGTGTGCATTAATGTGAATGCATGTGTGTGTACGCTTGTATCATGGTACAAGAAGGTACACGATAGGTGTCCCTGGGAATGGTTCATCTGTACATTGCATGCACACGTGCTTGATCAAATCAATGATATATCACCATAGTGGCTATGCCACAGCAAAAGCGGGATTGCTTTCAAACTGACTTGTTCGCTTATATAGCTTTCCCGTCGCTTGTGTTGGTGCTAAGCAACAAAGAGTCTGAAGGTCCCAGTGTCAACTCTTGGATAAAAGAGGTGCTCCATTAAGACAAGCTTTCTTGTTCTCAGGGCGAGCTTATTTTTGCGCTTGCCTGTGGACATATCAATATGCATCTAAAGAGCATTCCTTGAGCAATCAAACAAAGGGGGGGCACAAGGGCCTGGCATAGGCCGGCACTGCTTGCTTAGGGGCTACATCAGTTGGTTGCAATCAATCCCCAATGCATCTAACAAATATTACTGCGTCAGTACAGGATAATGCTGACTATCACAACTAGGCCATTTGCACTTCAGCTTCCAAGCTCTTGGGAGCAAAATCCCTGTGGCAGCATGTAGCAGCAGCGTGCAAATTCTTCTCTTATCTCAAACGATGCACCTTTAGCATGAAGGCAGGAGGATGGGACAGGCATACAAAGTAATGGCACGGGCGCGCACACACACGCACGTACACACATGCACCCTCAAACACACATACACGCACACAAGCTCACGCAGATACATATGCACAACACAAACACAACCGATAAAGCAGCGCACCTTCTCGCCTGCAAGGGCTTTGTAATACTTCACAGACACCTCCAGCAGGCTTTTCAAGAAGGCGTCTTGCACTGCTGGGTACTTGCGCGCAAAGAACGCGACGTTGAGCTTGGCGAAAATCCTGCACACCCAACACGTCCACGTGAAATGAAAGTCAGAACAAACATGAATGCCTGTGCAACACGCTTGTAAAAGCACTCTTCCCATGCATTTGGAGACCTAGATACCCTCAAGGTAGCGAATGAGTCATTGGTTGCGTTTCAACACCAGTGCACATTTAGGAAGTGAGTGTTAAAGGTCAGCAGCAGCAAGAAGCACGACGACTGGTGAGACACAGGGGATTAAAAAACACCCCTTTTCTATCCTCCACACAAACGCAAACACACATCAACACTCACGTCCACACCCCCAAGTACAAACACCTGATGAGCATTGTATTTAGAGGCTCCTCGGGCCACTTGAGCTCTGACGGCTCACGCCCCACAGCAAATTCCTCACTCCCATCGTCTATGATTTGCTGCAGGCAGATCTCGTCGGGGAGCAGGCCTTTGTTCAGCGCAGCGCGCCACGCCAT
>Ga0307968_1000542_pt1 | contig 27257 bp, 38 predicted proteins | sample OrgLakmetagen650_FD_201834 | JGI IMG/M metagenome (GOLD analysis project Ga0307968, IMG submission 201834) | Saline water microbial communities from Organic Lake, Antarctica - #650 | ecosystem: Environmental > Aquatic > Non-marine Saline and Alkaline > Saline | place: Antarctica: Organic Lake...
CAAAGCCATGCAAGCTTGCTGCTGGGGGTCTGCACAATGGGGTCTGCGCAATGCCCCTGAGAAAGCTCTGCGCACCTCAATTGCTGCGCAATTGGGGGTGCGCAATGGCAAACTTTTCCCACTGAAAGGGGTGCGCAAACCCCGCGCAATGCACTCAAACAATTCATGAAAAATCAGGGTGCGCATTGGTCACGCGTTAGTTCGGTATACTGCACAATAATGCTGGCTGAGGCAGATCAGGTTCAAAAAAACTTTCTTTGCACTGGCTGAGACCATCAAAAACGCCTGTTTTCCCACTTCCCACAACATTTTGAGTTTACTTTGCTGCTGGCTGAGACAGGCAAAAAATCCCATCAGCCCAACATAAATGGCTGTCGATGAGCCCCTTTGTAGACCCTTGTAAACCCTAGTCAACGCACACATGGCTGACGATAGACCATTGTAAACCCTAGTCAACGCACACACGGCTGACGATAGACCTTTGTAAACCCTAGTCAACGCACACATGGTTGACGATAGACCTTTGTAAACCCTAGTCAACGCACACATGGCTGACGATAGACCCTTGTAAACCCTAGTCAACGCACACATGGCTGACGATAGACCCTTGCAAACCCTAGTCAACGCACACATGGCTGACGATAGACCCTTGTAAACCCTAGTCAACGCACACATGGCTGGCGATAGACCCTTGTAAACCCTAGTCAACGTACACATGGCTGACGATAAACCCTTGTAAAACCTAGTCAACGCACACATGGATGACGATAGACCCTTGTAACCCTAGTCAACGCACACATGGCTGACGATAGACCCTTGTAAACCCTAGTCAACGCACACCTGGCTGACGATAGACCCTTGTAAACCCTAGCCAACATACACAGCATCCTCAGTCTTTTATCATTTACACATTCCTAGTCAACTTCATTGCAACGGCAGCCTCAATCACATGTATTCTACGTCCACCGATTCAGAACTTCAGTACCTGCAAGTTCATGCCTGCTGTGAAACTTGCACCCGCAAGAAATTGTCACGCCAGCTGTTCACAACACTTGCAAGTGAGTGCTCGTAGTAAAACGTATATAAAGTTGTAAAACGTTCATAAAGTTGTGAAACGTACATAAAGTTGTAAAAAGTACATAAAGTTGTCGTGCTAGCTGTTTAATACCACTTATACTTTCAAGTGGAATGTGCACCCGCAAAAAGTTATTGTTCTCGCTGCTCATTAATGCTGAAACATGCAAGTGAGACGCGCACCCACAAAAAGTTATTAATCTAGCTGCTTATTAATGCTGAAACTTGCAAGTGAGACGCGCACCCGCATAAAGTTATAGTGCCAGCTGTTCATAATACTCATACTTGTAGGCTTGACCAGAACCATATATGACCGGTGTAGACACGGTGTTTTTGGCAGGGAAATCACCAAATGTACGGTCATATACGGTGCAAACCTACATACGATTCTGGCCAACCATTCTACTTGCAAGTGGAACGCGCACCCGCATAAAGTTATTGTGCCAGCTGTACACAGGGTTGTCCTCGTCTCCATGAGCCGGTATACTTGGTTTTGTGAGGGGCATGAATGCAGCCCCTGAAGTCCCCCCTGCCGTGCCAGCTTCCACCTGAGCACATGAAAAGAAAATTACCTAACATGTGCTAGCAGTGTGTGTGTGTGATGCTGAGTAGAAAAACTGTGTGTGCTGCTGAGTAGAGAGCTGCTGAGTAGAGAAACTGTGTGCTAGAAAGCGTAAGCTTTTCTGCTTGGCTCTTTGCCGGTGTGCACTCACGCACTCTCGGGTGTGTGTGAGAGTCCAGCATACACAGGGGTACAGCACAAACAAAGGCAGCCCTTTGCAGTTTTCAAACTTCAGTTCGCGAACAGTTGTTGACCTCCAATTCAAGAGCAGCATACATGCCCAGGGCACACATCAAAGCTCTGAAGCGTGAAGCTCTATAACACGTCACACGTCACACGTCACACGTTTACTTTACATGCGATTCAAACGTGCATATCACACGCGACACATGTAGGGGCCCAAACCGTACATACAAAAATATGGCGTATATACAATCACATACGGTGTATATACATTATGTAGATACAGTACATGAGACCATGTACGAATTGGGCCAACCCTAGACATGTGCACTCTTAAGGTTTTGTGAGGAGATTATTCATAGGAAACTTGTGCCACAAAATCCAAAAATGTGAATAAAGTCACAAAGATGATAGTATCCAAATTACAAATGATAAGCACGCACGATAACTCACATACACACACAAACGTACACGCACAAATGTGCGGCTATCAAAAGAGTGTTTGCTGTGGAATCCTCCTATAACACCATCCTACAGTGGCGCTAGAGCGCACAGGGCAGTGGCCACACACATAATGTTTGCTCACACACCGTCTCGAGAACAAGCTTGCAATATTTGTACGGTACAGGTAGGCTAATGTGCTCAGCATGCTCAAGTGTATGCTGCAACACAGCTCTTATAGCGTCATAATTAGGGTTGGCCAGAATCATATATATACGGTGAACATACGGTGTTTTTAAAGGGACTTTGTCAAATATACGGTCATGTGTAGGGTTGGCCAGAACCGTACATCTGCACCGTATATGCCCGTATGTATGGTGAATTGCCTGCCAAAAATACCGTATATACACCGTATATACCTATAAATGTATGGTTCTGGCCAACCCTAGTCATGTGTGTATATGCAGGTTTCTGCCCAACTCTCGTTGCAACAATAAGGACCAGGAAAGGAGAGGAGAGGCACTTGACTAGTTTAAATATAAATACTGTCGCGCACAAACCATGCAAAATGCTGAGTCACACAGCTCCTGTTGTTGGACCCATCAAACTGACAGCACAGGCCGCAAAACACGTCGATTCATGTTCCCACACAACTCACCTGAGATGCTGAGGTGACGCAGCTCCTGGCATCATCGTTGTTGGCCCCTTCAGAGGCTTCCGACATGGCGCCCCTTGCCATGCCAAACTCAGAGAAAGCGTTCTGGTTTTGCCGGGGATCCTCCTCCACAGTGCCCCCATCGCCGCCCTGTGTGTGTGTGTGTGTGTGTGTGTGTGTGCGCGTGTGTGTGTGTGCGTGTGTGTGTGAGTGTGTTTTTGTGTGATAGTGTGTTTGCGTGTGTTTGTGTATGTGTGTGTGAGTGTGTGTGAGTTTGTGTATGCTTGTGCCCGTGTGTGTCCGTGTGCGTGCCTGTGTGTGTCTCTCCTACGCTTTCCCTGAAGACAAGCAGCCCATCTGAGTTGCAAAATAATGGCAGTGCAAAACAATGGGAGTGCAAGACCATCTATGAACAAACACATGTTAAGCCACGCTGACCATGGATTGACATATTGACCAGCATATCGAGTCATTGCAATAAGTTGTGCCATTCTGACTGTGGACCGCATGACGATGCATGACTCCACTGTGAGTGTGTTTGTCGGTCGTTGGAGGGAACTGTCGTGTGTTTGTCCCTTTATGTTTGACTTATGTAACTTCAGTCACAGAGACACTTGGTTTCTGTGTGGATCGACATGCAGGCCAGCACAATCGTTTGAGTAGCAAACATGGCTGCCTTGCATACCCCTAAACATACCTGCGTCACAGAGATATACTAAGCCTCTGAGTGGACCCACATGCAGGCCAGCACACTCGTTTGAAAGCAAACGTGGCTGCATCACGACAACCTAATCACACATGCTTCACAGAAACAGGACCGACATGCAAACCAGCACACTCGTTTGAGTAGCAAACATGCACAGCTGCATCACAACCACCTAAGCACACCTGCTTCACAGAAACAGGACCGACATGCAGGCCAGCACACTCGTTTGAGTAGCAAACATGCATGGCTGCGTCACAACCACCTAAGCACACCTGCTTCACAAAAACAGGACCGACATGCAGGCCAGCACACTCGTTTGAGTAGCAAACATGCATGGCTGCGTCACAACCACCCAAGCACACCTGCGTCACAAAAACTGTGGAGCGATGGACGGCTTCCGGCGTTCCATTTTCAGGGCGGTTGGGTTGCTTTGGCTTAAGCCTTTGGGAGGGAACAGGAGGCTGACCGTAGGCAAGGAAGGGGTCAGCCATCTGTGTGTGTTTGCATGTGTGTGTTTGGATGTTTGACTGTATGTGTGTGTCCTTTGAAAGGGAACAGGAGGCTGACCGAAGGCAAGGAAGGGGTCAGCCATCTGTGTGTGAGTGTGTGAGTGTGTGAGTGTGTGAGTGTGTGAGTGTTTGTGTGTGTGTGAGTGTTTGGATGTTTGACTGTATGTGTGTGTCCTATGAAAGGGAACAGGGGGCTGACCGTAGGCAAGGAAGGGGTCAGCCATCTGTGTGTTTGTGTGTGAGTGTGTGAGTGTTTGTGTGTGTTTGATTTGACTGTATGTGTGTTTTCTATGAAAGGGAACAGGAGGCTGACCGTAGGCAAGGAAGGGGTCGGCCATCTGTGTGTGTATGTGTGATGTGTTTGTGTGTGTGAATGTGAATGTGAATGTTTGACTGTATGTGTGTGTGTCATACGAAAGGGAACAGGGGGCTGACCGTAGGCAAGAAAGGGGTCAGCCATCTGTGTGTGTTTGCATGTGTGTGTTTGAATGTTTGAATGTATGTGTGTGTCCTTTGAAAGGGAACAGGAGGCTGACCGTAGGCAAGGAAGGGGTCAGCCATCTGTGTGTGAGTGTGTGAGTGTGTGAGTGTGTGTGTGAGTGTTTGGATGTTTGACTGTATGTGTGTGTCCTTTGAAAGGGAACAGGAGGCTGACCGTAGGCAAGGAAGGGGTCAGCCATCTGTGTGTGTGAGTGTGTAAGTGTTTGTGTGTGTTTGATTTGACTGTATGTGTGTTTCCTATGAAAGGGAACAGGAGGCTGACCATAGGCAAGGGAGGGGTCAGCCATCTGTGTGTGTATGTGTGATGTGTTTGTGTTTGTATGTGTGAATGTGAATGTTTGACTGTGTGTGTGTCCTATGAAAGGGAACAGGGGGCTGACCGTAGGCAAGAAAGGGGTCAGCCATCTGTGTGTGTTTGCATGTGTGTGTCTGAATGTTTGAGTGCATGCGTGTGTCCTTTGAAAGGAATCAGGAGGCTGATTGTAGGCAAGGAAGGGGACAGTCATCTGTGTGTGTGTGTGATGTGTGTGTTTGAATGTGTGAGTGCATGTGTGTGTCCTCTGAAAGGGAACAGGAGGCTGATCGTAGGCTAGGAAGGAGTCAGTCATCTGTGTGTGTTTGTGTGTGGGTGTGGGTGTGTGCGTGCGTGCGTACAACCATATACTACATTTGCTTGCGTGTATGTGCATGCATGTTCGTACATACTACATTTGCTTGCGTGTGTGTTTGTGTCGTGCACATGCATTGCTATCATGAATCACCCCTTCTTTGGCCTCTTGTTAATTAACGTGAGTGCGTAGAAACAGTACCTCTTCTTCAGCCTCTTGCTCATTGACAAAATTTCCAGGACGGGCCATGCATTTTTTTTGCCTCTGTGCTGCTTGTTTTAAAGGGCCCTGCACGCGCATGTGTGTGTATGTGTATACATGTCTGTCTGTGTGCGTGCTTGTGCATGCGTGTGATCTGTACGAATGTGATGGCGTCAAAAGAGTGAGAACTATATGCACCTCAATGTAGCCTAATTGTATGTGTGTGCATGTGTATATATGTCTGTCTGTGTGAATGCGTGTGATCTGTGCGAATGTGACGGCGTCAAAAGAGTGAGAACTATATGCACCTCAATGTGCTAATTGTATGTGTGTGCATGTGCATATATGTCTGTCTGTGTGAATGCGTGTGATCTGTACGAATGTGACGGCGTCAAAAGAGTGAGAACTATATGCACCTCAATGTAGCCTATTTGTATGTGTGTGCATTTGCGTGTGTGTATGTGTATATATGTCTGTCTGTGTGCGTGTGTGTGCGTGTGTGCTTGTGTATGTGCGTAATCTGTACGAATGTGAAATTGGCGTCAAAAGAGTGAGATTTATATGCACCTCAATGTAGCCTAATTGTATGTGTGTGCATTTGCGTGAGTGTGTGTCTACGTGTTGGTATGCAATCAATATGTGGCGGATCGGAACGGGTGTGTGTGTGCCAGTTATTCCTGCAACGTGCATATCTGTATGCCCTCTCACCGTAGAGTTCTTTTCATGATTACAGCGTTTTCAATGAGCATCCTAGCAGCCGGACTTTTTGCCTTTTGGTCTATCTTGTAACGCCTTGTAACACCTTGTAACACCTTGTAACACCTCGTAACACCTTGTAACACCTTGTAACACCTTGTAACACCTCGTAACACCTCGTAACACCTCGTAACACCTTGTAACACCTTGTAACGCCTTGTAACACCTTGTGACACCCTGTAAACCTTGTGAAACCTCGTAACACCTTGTAACACCTTGTGACATCTCGTAACACCTCGTAACACCTTGTAACACCTTGTAACACCTTGTAACACCTTGTAACACCTTGTAACACCTTGTAACACCTTGTAGCGCCTTGTAACACCTTGTGACACCTTGTAACACCTTGTGACACCTTGTAACACCTTGTGACACCTCGTAACACCTCGTAACGCCTTGTAACACCTCGTAACACCTTGTAACGCCTTGTAAAACCTTTTAACACCTTGTAACACCTTGTAGACCCTCTCACCGTGGGAAAGGAGGCCTCTAGAAAATCGTGGTGGCCGAAGACCATCGCGTCCTTGTTTCGAGTCAGGGACAACATTCGCTGCTCTTCACTGGACATCACCTCCCTCCCTGTACTACTTCGACTGCAAGGTGGTGGGGAGTGAGCGCATCATACATATTGTCAATGCGTGTGCGTGTTACCATACAGTCAATAGCTGCTGCTCCTAGTAGGAGCACCTTCCTTGCCCTGCTGCTTTGACTGCGAGGTGTTGGGTTTTGGTGTACAATACAGTGCATAAAAAACCAGGAGTTATTATTGCATGTGGTTGCTGCAAGAAAGGGAGCGCTTGCACCACACACGTTTGCGACACACAAGCTTGCACCACACACTAATTGCGCCACACGAGCTTGCACTCACGCTATTTGCGACACACAAGCTTGCACCATACACGCTTGCACCACACAAGCTTGCACCACACACATTTGCGACTCAAAAACTTGCAACACATAGGCTTGCACAAGTTTGAATCACACAGGCTTGTACCACATCATATGTGCAGAAACCAAGCATGCTAAATTAGGGACAAGGATTTAACTCCTCAGATGCAGACAGTACCTCCTCCCCCCTGCTGTTGCAGTATCTTGGCAAAGGAATGGGGTCAGCACGTTGGATGCACATTTCATACGACACATCTTGGAAAAGCATGTGCATGTTTAGGAGAGGACATTGTCTTTTTGTCTCGGAGGGTTAAATGATGAAGGCTCGTCAAAGGAAGCATGTCGGCCCCCCCAATCGCTGCGCGTGACAGGAGGAGAATTATTTTCAGGAATTCGGAGGAGACAATGCTGTGATGAAGCACCTTTTTGTCCTAAAGCCAGTAACTAAGTAAGCGCAAGCCAAGAAGGGGAAACCAGCATGCACGTCATGCTGAAAGTACACATAGACTTGGGATTGGCCAGAACCATATACATGCACCGTACATGACCGTATCTTTGGTGATTTCCCTGCCAAACACACCGTATATACACCGTATATGTGTGGTCTGGCCAACTCTGCCTAAACTCCTACGCGCAAAAGTGTGCGTCAATTTGAAACTTGCGTGCGTGTCAACCGCATGATTGTGCTGGATTTTAGACAGGGGTCACCCTTGTCTTAATGCGCGCAAACACTAAGCAGAGCACGCAAAGTTGGGCACACGCGGCAGGTCACACATGATTAGGGTTGGCCAGGACCATATGTATATACGGTGTACATATGTATTTTGGGCAGGGAAATCACAAAGTATACGGTCATACACGGTGTATGTATACGGTTCTGGCCAACCCTACGCATGATAGGTCAAACATTGCAGGCAAACGTGACTGGCCACACATTGCAGATCACACATGACAGATCACGCATAGGTCACACGTGACAGACAGGTCACACATTTCAAGTCACGCAGCAGGTCACATATGCACATACGGCAGGTCGCACATGTCAGGTCACACATTGCGAGTCACACATTGCAGGTCACAAGCGCACATACGGCAGGTCGCACATGTCAGGTCACACATTGCGAGTGACATATTGCAGGTCACATGCGCACATACGGCAGGTCACACATGTCAGGTGACACATTGCAGGTCACATGCGCACATACGGCAGGTCACACATGTCAGGTCACACATTGCGAGTCACATATTGCAGGTCACATGCGCACATACGGCAGGTCACACATGTTAGGTCGCACATTGCAGGTCACATGCGCACATACGGGAGGTCGCACATGTCAGGTCACACATTGCGAGTCACATATTGCAGGTCACATGCGCACATACGGCAGGTCACACATGTCAGGTCACACATTGTAGGTTAATGCGCACATACGGCAGGTCGCACATGTCAGGTCACACATTGCAGGTCACATGCGCACATTCGGCAGGTCACACATGTCAGGTCGCACATGCAGGTCACTTGAGGCAGGAGAAAAAACGTCGTACACATACAGAAGGTCACACATCATAGAAACAGTCATCAACAATGTGCTGTATTACTTGCTGCCAATGAGAAGATCAGGGCGGAGCTAATCTTACTTACAAGAAATTGCACACATGCACACAAGTGCACACGCCCACACATTTACACACATGCACATACCCCTTGGGTTTCTGAGCTATAGCAGCACCAGATCCAGATGGGCCTTGATAGGGCTGCTGTGGTTGTTGTTGTTGTTGCTGCTGCTGCTGCTGATGTTGCTGTTGTGAGTTGGTTCGGCGTCTGGTCCCTCTGGCGGCCCTGCGTGTTTACGTGTGTGTGTGTGTGTGCGTGTGTGTGTGTGGGTGGGTGGGTGGGTGGGTGGGTGTGTGTGTGTGTGTGTGTGTGTGTGTGTGTGTGTAGGAGAGAGAGAGTGTGTGTATGTATGTGTGTGTGAGCACGCTTGTGCTAGTATGTGTTTGCTGCAAGCTTAGTATTTATAACTCGTGCAACAGCTTGCAAGACGACTAAGGATGTCGGAAAAGACGTGTTGAAGGCAACAAAAGAATCCCAGTCGCTGCTAGTAAGCAAGCCTGGCCAAGGCTACTAATAACCCCCTCCACCTTGCTACGTTTAAAAAGTCACCCTTTGCGTGTTTGGGTGTGTGCATGTGCATGTGTGTGTATGTGTGTGTGGGGGAGGGGGCCTTTACAGCTCATCTGTTGCCTTCCAGCTCATCTATTATCTTCCACGTTTTCCAACCTGCCTGTGGTGCATGACAGCTTGCCGTTAACCAACCATCACCCTCACTGTCTCACACAACCCCACCCCCTGCACACACACACGCACACAAACACACATGCACAGGCGCACACACTCACACAGACGCACACACGTACACACACATGCACATGCGCACACACACACACGCACACACACACACGACACACACACATCGCCACACTCTCTGCTCCCTCGTCATGTGACAACTGCTCCTGTCAAGCAGTTGTGGTTCATTCCACAAATGGATACACACACATACACATACAACGTACACACATTACGCGTACTCCACTCCTCACATGCTTGCACCCTTACTGCTCCTGTCAAGCAGATGTGGTTCAATCCACAAATGGATACACACACATACACATACAACGTACACACGTTACGCGTATTCCACTCCTCACATGTTTGCACCCTCACTGCTCCTGTCAAGCAGTTTTAATTCATTCCACAAATGCATACACACACATACACATACAACGTACACACATTACGCGTATTCCACTCCTCACACTTTGGCACCCTCACTGCTCCTGTCAAGCAGATGTGGTTCAATCCACACATGGATACACACATACACATACAACGTACACACATTACGCGTATTCCACTCCTCACATTTTTGCACCCTCACTGCTCCTGTCAAGTAGTTATGGTTCATTCTTCATTCTACAAATGGGTACACACACATGCAATGGATACACACATACACATACAACGTACACACGTTACGCGTATTCCACTCCTCACATTTTTGCACCCTCAGCACGTGATAGCTCGTCCCTGTTAAGAACAGGCAGCCTGTTGTCCGGAGCAATGGGGTCTCCTGTGGAGGGAGTTTAGGAGGGGAGAGTGTGTGGCACAGTCGAAGGCAGTGACAGAGGATGTGGGCAAAGAAAGATGTGATGGGCAATGAGCATTGTGAGAGTAAAGTATTGAGTTGTAGAATTTTGAGCAGGGAGGTTTGAGTGAGCAACGCAGTCTGAAGCAGTGACAGGATGATGGGCAAAGTTGCGTGAGGGAGGTGTTAAGCAAAGTGACAAGGAGGCAATAATTTCATGAAGTGTTTAAGAGGGGAGGTGGGGGCAATAAAGTCAGTTGCGAGCAGTTCCCTGTTTGAAAGGCTGGATGCAGATTTAGGAGGGACACGTAATAGGGTGAGATTAGGGTTGGCCAGAACCATACATATATACGTATGCACGGTGTATACACGGTATTTTAAGCAGTGAAATCACCAAATATATGGTCATATACGGAGTGCATATACGGTTCTGGCCAACCCTAGGTGAGAGAGTAAGAAGCAGGTAGGAGTAAAAGTGTCACAGACTGACGGCCAGAGGCACCAGCCTCGAAGTGCAGGTTTAGTCAGTGTGAGAGGAAGGTCACAAATGGCACAGGCTGGATAAAGGTGTGAAAAAGGGGAGATGACATAATGTGATACAGAATATAGAACATGTGATGTGGAGATGACATGGATGATAAGGTACCGTATATGATGTGATGTAGAGATGACATAGATGATAAGATACAGTATATGATGTGATGTAGAGATGACATAGATAATGTGATATAGATGATGTGATGTGTGATATAGGTGTGAGAGGGAGGTGAGAATGAGAATGAGTACACAATCAGGCAGCACACTTGAAATGCTAGGAGGAGGAGGCAAAAGGGGAGACGGCACAAGAGCGACAGCTCTAAACAAGGCAAGCTTTGTTTGCGAACAAGCTACGAGTGCAGCGTTTGGCTGGCACGTCTGGCTGCATTAACGAGCAAACATTCCACTGCAACGTTAAGCCAGCACAGTGCAACATTTGGGTTGCAGTTGGTTATTAATCAGAGTTGGTTATTCATCCTTGGCTTGTGAATACTGACGCTGCCAGGCTCTGGGCTTTCTGGAAATTAAGGGCATCGTGCATTTTGTATTATCAGCACGCCAATGTTTGAGGCTGAGGACCTCTGGAGCAGCTGTGTTGTTAGTGCCTTGCCAGCAAACTCACGTACTCTCTGTGGCGCCCTCAAGTGAGGCCACCAAAACATTACATTCGGTATCAAAGGACCTTGCACACACAGTGCATCATGGTGTGTGGGACAGCGCATTCTGGTTTCATTGCCCTCTTTTTAAGTTCAGCGCACCCACAAATCACCCCACAAAAAACCTACAGCACCTGTCGCACCACTCTTCTGCATTTTGCATTGGCACCCCAAGCCCTGCCAAAACCAGGGCGTACTTACCTAAACAGATGTACGGCTTGCCGAAAGACGCCCACACCCCGGATAAAGGCTTTTCCTCTTTTACGGCTGTGCGTTTAATGAGGTCAAACATTCGAGCTTGCCCCTCTGCTTGAAAGTCGTCTATTATGGGTCCTCCTTTGCCCAGCTCCTGTGTGTGTGCGCGTGTGTGTGTGTGCGTGCATGCGTGTGTGTATGTGCATACGTGTGTGTATGTGCATGCGTGTGTGTGTATGCACGTGTGTGTGTGCGTGTGTGTCTGTATGTGCAAGTGTGCGTGTGCGTGCGTGTGTGTGTCTATGTATGTGTGAAATTTCATGTGCGCGCGCATGTATGTATGTGTGTGTCAGTATATCAGTGTCAATACATTGCAAATACATGGCAGGGTTTAAAGCGTACGCTTTTAAATCACCACAAACCTGCTGAGGCTTGTCTCCCCTAAAGCGTTTCTGCTTGTCTCCTCGGAACTCACGGAACAGGTCGTTCGCGTGCAGTGCCTGTTTGTGATAGTGCATGTCATGTTACACGTGACCACGTAATTTAACAGCGGGATTGGCTAAAAACACATGACGGACATGTATGTGTAACTGGTAACTGTGTAGAGACAACATGCACACCTGGCACTCCTTCTGTTGCTCACGCAGCATCTGGCGAATGACATCAGTGTTTCCGGGCTTGAACGTGCCCACATTTTTGGGTGCTTCGTCGTACCCAGTCTGTAGAAATGCAACGCCTGTAGACATCTTGGCTGTTTACCTACCAGACCACACCAATTGACAGAACACAGACTTCAACACATGGTACAGTGTGCTATAAGCCTTATAGGGGGGGGATCATGCACTGGGTATTTTTTTAATATGTGAGAAAATACAATTGTAAAATTTATGTGAATAAAACATTCAGAATTCACTTGCATTGAACTTTTTCTGCGTCTGTCAGAAGATGGCTCCTTTAAGGCTACCAACTTCGGCCGTTTACAGGTAACTGTACTAGAAGGGGTGGGACAAGCGCACACACACACACACACACACACACACACACACATACACACACACACACACGCACACGCGCACGCGCACGCGCACACGCACACGCACACACGCACACGCACACGCACGCGCACGCGCACGCACGCACGCACACACACACACACACACACACACACACACACACACACACACACACACACACACGTATGCATGCATGCACGCACGCACACACTGCAGATGGGCACAAGGCACTCGAGATTTCCTGCCATTCACTTCCCCCATTAGCACGACACGAGGCCGTGACAAGGTTCTTGATAAGCTGCTGGTCTTCCTCCCCAGCCTTTCTTCCTTACAGCCAGGTACCAACGAGGATGTTCATGCCTCTGCAAGCCGCAGAGCTTCTTTTTAAACGTTGTCACACCTATTCAAAGGAGATGCTGCTCTTGCTTGTAAGGCTGGCAGGCTAGGATTTAGTTTTGTCATGTACATGCCTGTGACTTGGTCAAAATACGTCATGAACTCCAACGTGTTTTGTGTTGACTTCATGTGTTGATCACGCAATGTGCATTCGTCCCTGCGCACACACAAATTCCTTGTCGTCATTACCTCGTTGTTTGCGGCCTGTAGTGAAATGCAGCTGACAATTTGTGTGGAGCTGCCCAACAACTCACACACACACCATGTACGTTAAAACAAATTGTTTTTGCCGCTTCTTCCCGTTCATAGTACTAATGTGGCAGATCTATATCTAGTCCGGCTTCTAAGCACACGCTGTAGGGTGGTCACTGTGTATTTGTTGGTTTGTGGACGTTGTACGAGGTTTACTTGTCGTTTTCTTTTGGGCTGCTTTGATCGCTTCAGATATTGGCAACCTCTGAAACGCCGCTAGAAGCAGAAACAAAATGAATACGCCGTCCGATCCAAATAGGACACTAAAAAGGTGTGTGTGTGCGCAGGTGTGTGCGTGCGTTATTTGTGTGTTTGTGTGTGTGCGTGTGCATGTGCGTGTGCACACACATACTTCATCAATGGCAGACCACAGATATTTTTTAAGCTGTGTGTGTCTTTCCTCAATCACTGTCTGTCAACATACACTTGAAGGTCTGACAATTTTGGATCGTGAATTGTACCATAGTTACGGGATACCCTTTCCTAGCAGTTTGTTCCCTTTGTGAACTCAGATCAATCACGTTGTCACAGACGCAACGGCTTAAAAGCTCAAAGCACACACGTTACAAAAATAGCGTGAAGGCTCAGAGCACATGCGTTACAAAATTAGCGTGAAGGCTCAGCACACGCGTTACAAAATTAGCGTGAAGGCTCAGAGCACACGCGTTGCAACATTAGCGTGAAGGCTCAGAGCACACGCGTTACGAGATTAGCGTGAAGGCTCAGAGCACACGCATTGCAAAATTACTGTGAAGGCTCAGAGCACACGCGTTACAAAATTAGCGTGAAGGCTCAGCACACGCGTTACAAAATGAGCGTGAAGGCTCAGAGCACACGCATTTCAAAATTAGCGGAAATGTTCAAGGTGAAGGACGGCCTTTTGATGGCTTCATTGCACTGCCTTTACTTCTAGCCTGCCCACTTTCTTGGTGGATTTTATGTAATATTATGTCCACGTGCTGGCAGCAACAGCAGCAGGAACCAAGGCGGCGATTTAAAAGGAACACATTTCAGCCCAAGCCATCCCTGTGTAATAGTTGTGCATTCGATCCTGCGTGTGCAGCGTGCAGTTTACAGTGTGCGTGTGCAGTGTGCGTGTGCAGTGTGCAGTGTGTAGCGACGGTAACAGTGACAGAGATCAACAGGCGGCCAAATTGCAGTATACCTAGGCTCCTTCCCGTCCAGGCTTATTGCTTTTATATACGTGTGCATCAGTAACAGTGACAGCAGCAGCAGTGACAGTAACAGTGAGTGGCAGCAATCAACAGCTGGGCATTCGATCCTGTATGCATACAGCAACAGCTTCAGTGATCACGATCAAGACAGCATTTTGAAAGGGCTGCACACGACCTCGGCCATTGCTGTACACTGTATTGCGTGCTTAATTTCGTGCTTGCAGGCAGCGACAGCAAAATAAATCACAATGTGATTAAAAAACAGAGGATATGCCTCCGATTCACGCCAGTTATTGTAAATCGTTGTGTGCTATCCAAACTGCGTGCAGGCAGCGACAGCAAAATAAATCAAGATGTGATAAAAAACAGAGGGTATGCCTCCAATTAACGCCAGTTATTGTAAATCGTTGTGTGCTATCCAAACTACGTGCAGGCAGCGACAGCAAAATAAATCAAGATGGCGATAGAAGAGGGGATACCCTCCAACCCAAGCCCCCGCTCGCAAGCTTGCTGCAGCTGCACTACCCACTCTCCTCCCCTGACAGCTGTCTACTGCAAGAGTACACTGTTGGGCCACCTGAATATACCACGAACGAGGCAAGTTGGTGGCAACGCAGATTGGTTGTAAAGATTGTGGCCAACAGTACACTCTTGGACGCCTTGTGCCTGCATTACTATTGAAGCAAGTTTGTAGCAAGGCAAGGTGGCAGCAAGTGCTACTCTCCTCTCCTGACAGCTGTCTGCTGCAAGCGAACACTGTTGGGCCACCTGAATATACCACAAACAAGGCAAGTTGGTGGCAACGCAGATTGGTTGTATAGATTGTGGCCACAGTACACTGTTGGGTGCCTTGTGCATATTACTCTTGAGGCAAGTTTGTAGCAAGGCAAGGTGGCAGCATGTGCTACTCTCCTCCCCTGACAGCTGCCTGCTGCAAGAGTACACTGTTGGGCCACCTGAATATACCACAAACAAGGCAAGTTGGTGGCAACGCAGATTGGTGGCAACGCAAGTTTGTGGCAAAGACTCGTGGCCACTCTGTGTACACTCTTGTATACGCTTGAGCGTATTATTGTAGAGGCAAATTGGTAGCAAAGCAAGTTGGCAGCGTTGTAGTTAACAACACTGGTGCCACTCGTGAGGGCCTCAGGAATGCGGGCACGTGCACAAATTTAAACATACATACATTTTACACACAGGCGGCTAGTGGCAAATGCACACACACACACACGCACACGCACACGCACACACACACACACACACACACGCACGCACATGCACACACACACACGCACGCACATGCACACGCACATGCACACGCACACGCACACGCACACAAACACGCAAACACAGGCAACCGGTAGCACGCAAGCAAAAGTAGCCAACAATGGTGCGGAGGTTGCCAGCTCAAATGGCCTTAGCAGCGGCAGAAGCAACACAGCTATGGGGGGCAGCAGTACTGCCCTGAGCACTGTTGGTGAAGGCTCTCGTGGGTTTGTGCGATACAATGAAGACCTACTGATAGAAGACATGGACATGTTTGCAGGTGGGGCTGTTCGACCGAAATATTAAGGCTGGTGCTTCTATGTTTATGCGTTCTCTGTAACGGATACCTGCTTACTGACAGACCATCTGCTTATAGGCTGGCATGGACAGCTGTCTAACGAAAAATTCCACACCTCTGTGTTTTTGTGTGCCCTATAATGAAGGCCTGCTCATTGGTAGACATGTGCGACTTGCAGGCAAGGGTGTCAGAACTTGGATCAGCACGTGTCAAACTTAATCACAGAAGTGTTTCACGCCTCAACGTGGCCGCGTCAAGCGGAATACATGTCAACCTAGACACAAGCTGAAACACGCACACATTATTCTGTCGTCACAGCTGATGTTGCATGCCTCCACGTGGGCGCATCAAGCAGGACACGTGCCAACCTAGACTCAAGACTCAAGCAAAACCCATTAAACACAACACACTATTCTGTCATCACAGCTGACGTTGCATGCCTCCACGTGGGCGGCCTAGAAGATAAGCGCCTGGTGACCACACACTTAGAGAGGCTCGAAATCCATCACAAGCAAAAACACGCACACATTATTCTGTCGTCACAGCTGATGTTGCATGCCTCCACGTGGGCGCATCAAGCAGGACACGTGCCAACCTAGACTCAAGACTCAAGCAAAACCCATTAAACACAACACTTTATTCTGTCATCACAGCTGACGTTGCATGCCTCCACGTGGGCGGCCTAGAAGATAAGCGCCTGGTGACTGCACACTTAGAGAGGCTTGAGATCCATCACAAGCAAAAACACGCACACATTATTCTGTCGTCACAGCTGATGTTGCATGCAAACACAACACACTATTTTGTCATCACAGCTGACGTTGCATGCCTCCACGTGGGCGGCCTAGAAGACAAGCAGAGTACATGTCATCTTAGACACAAGCAACACTCATAAAACACGCACACACATTATTCTGTCATCACAGCTGATGTTGCATGCCTCCACGTGGGCGCATCAAGCAGGACACGTGCCAATCTAGACTCAAGACTCAAGCAAAACCCATTAAACACAACACACTATTCTGTCATCACAGCTGACGTTGCATGCCTCCACGTGGGCGGCCTAGAAGATAAGCGCCTGGTGACTGCACACTTAGAGAGGCTTGAGATCCATCGCCACTTCCATCCAGTGAGATGCCTGCCCTCCCCTATCCCCGGACGGGAGGTCATGCTCTCCACAGAACTCGACTTGGAGCTCTCTGGTCAGGTGCGCTTTTGCTATCTGCACATCTGCTGCTCCTTGTAGTTGAGCTTAGTTTAATTGAGCTTGCTCTCGTAGTTGAGCTTGCCATGTGTCTATCTGCTGCTCTCGTAGTTGAGCTTGTTCCTGTATTGCTGCTGCAGGTAAAGTCTGCGCTTGTGTTACTGTCTGCTGTGCTCGCGATTGTGCTCGATCTCTTTGCTTTGCACACCTTGACTGAGATCTCTGCGGTCAGTTGCGCTTGTGTTAGTGTCTGCTGCTCTCGTGGTTGCGCTTGATCTCTTTGCTTTGCACACCTTGACTGAGATCTCTGCGGTCAGTTGCGCTTGTGCTGTTGCCTGCTGCTCTCATATTGCTGCTGGAAGTACGGGTGTCCTCCATACATTTTGACTGAGATCTTTGTGGTCAGGTGCGCTTTTACAATAGTTACAGTATACAACTTATTAGATCAGAGTAAAGAAAGAGAAAAAACTATGCAGCAGTGAAAATCACTCCTCAGTGAGGAGTCCTCACATTAATTAAGGAAAAGGAGCCACTTTGGTACCGGGTACTGTAAAACTCCTCCACCAAAGGAAAAATCGATGGGGAGTAACAACAGGCTACTATCGTCTGCTGCTCTTGTAATTACCGAAGCTTGCTTGTGTATTGCTTGCTGCTGAAGGTAAAGCCTGTCCTCCACAGACCTCAACTTAAACTCATCGTCCAGAGAAGCAAGCCGGTTTTGTATTTGGACGGAGCACACCACAGATCACTGTGCACATACACACACGCACACACACACGCACGCACACATAATATCTCTGCCACATTGTAACACACAGTAACACACACACATGCATATCTACCACATTGCAACACACAGTAACACACACATGCACCTTTACCACATTGCAATACACAGACACACACACATATGCATCTCTGCCATGTTGTAACGCACAGCAACACACACACATGCATCTCTACCACATTGCAACACACAGTAACACACACATGCATCTCTACCACATTGTAATACACAGACACACACACACACATATGCATCTCTGCCATGTTGTAATGCACAGCAACACACACACACGTGCATCTCTACCACATTGTAATTTACAGACACACACACATATGCATCTCTGCCATGTTGTAATGCACAGCAACACACACACATGCATCTCTGCCACATTGTAACGCACAGTAACACACACACATGCATCTCTACCACATTGTAATACACAGTAACACACACATGCATCTCTGCCATGTTAAAACGCACAGCAACACACAAATGTATATTTATCACATTACAACACACAGACACTCATTTTGAGCCTGCAGTCGGTCGTGTGCATTCGCTTGCTTCATCTGTTTTTATTTGTGCGGCTATTTTATGGAAGCTGGGTCAGACACACTTACGTTTGTGACTGACTCCCTTCCCCTTTTGTTTTCAGGTGGTGTGGGTGGGCAGGAGCAGCATGGAGGTATTTTTAGAACTGAGCACAGCAGCCCCCAAGTTTTTAGCTGGCAACCCCTCCCTTTCTGCTGACGGGAACCAAAGCAATGGGAACAAAGACAGTGGTAAGTAAGATCAAAACACGATAAGGAGCATTTGTGCGTTGCAGTTTTCATTCTCTCTCTCTCTCTCTCTCTCTCTCTCTCTCTCTCTCTCTCTCTCTCTCTCTCTCTCCTGATTTAGGCCTACTCTAGCTTTGCCTTCTCGTCCAATGGACTTCGAGATAGGATTGAAACCGTGTTGGCCGTTGAAGTGCTAAAGTGATAAGTAACTGATGGTAGGCCTGTTCAAAAAGCTGGAAGTCAACCCCCCTTGCTAGGAAGTAGCCTAAGCAAGGAGTCAGTGCAAAAGCGTTGAGACACGCAGCAGCTTCTCCCGTGCCTTTACTTTGGGGTTAGCTTAAGGTTTGTACCCAGTGTGAGCAGCATCCCTTCCCAAACGAACTGGAACTGATTGCATGAGATGCTGCACATCAAGCAAAGGGGATTGGAAGCAAGTGCAAGGGGAAATTAGAGGTTTAGAGAAACAATAAAAAAGATACGCAGTGTAAACCAACTCTCTTGTTGGCAAAAGATTAGTGGAAAATAAAGGGGACTGGAAGCTGGAAGCAAGTGCAAGGGGAAAAATAAAATATATATATACGCAGTGCAGACTAATCTGTTGGCCAACCCTATGAATGTGGGGTTTGGTTTTAAGTGCTTGCAGCCTCATATTATATGTTTTTCTGGAGTACTGCATACCAGCCAAAGGGGCGAGTGAGCACTACAAAAGAATGGTAAATGGGCTAACAGTATAAACAATTTCCATATTGATGAAGAAAAGGGGCGTAAGCAAGGTCACTCTGCTCCTATTACCACATTGTTGAAGAATTATACTTTCAAATTGTTGATGATTTGTTTCCACATTACTATTTCCACATTGATGAAGGGAAAGGGGCGTCAGCATGGCTGCAGATTCTCTTAGTTCTCACCCTTTTCTTTTAGTGAGCTGCTGCACACCAATCGAAGTAGCTAGCGCGCACACACACACACACACACACACACAGAGAGAGGTGAGTGCAATCTTGAGCAATATGCAGGCAGTGTGTACCAGTTTCCAAAAATGGTTACGAGAAACAGAAACTGTAACATCGGGGGGTTCTATTCCGGCTCGGCTCCACCGAATGTAGGAGGGGAATTTACACAAGACTAACCATCCAAAACTTAAACACTGAACCGGCTAAAACTGAAGCCCTCCAACAAGAAAGTTAGCAGGCTGGGCCGTTGACACCCATACCTGCCAACAAGGTCAGCAAGAAGAGAAAGTCGAGAGGAAGAGGGAAAAACTAAACCTAAGCTCTGATTTAAGACTAAGTGTAAAAGTACGGTTCCTACAGCGCAAGCTGTGGCAAGACAGTTCCAGCTGACATTCGGTTGCACTCGCCTCCATGAACGAGTTTTTTTGCTGCAGGCTGCAGAGTATTCTGCAATTCATTGTTTCTCCTTGATTGATGCAGCAGTGGACTTGCAAATTGCCTGCCTTAATTTTGACTGTTAAATTCATGGTCATCATGTCCTTTGCTAAGGGGGGGGCCATACAATTGCTGTCCATGAGGACACAGTTGTGTGCTTAGAACAAAGGCTATTACAGCGCGTGAATAATGATTGGAAAGCTTGAATAGCAAGCAAGTTGATCACCACAAACAATGCACAAACACATGCATACACATACAAAATCATGCACAGGTGAACGTACACACAAAGAGGCACATATATGGACGCATAGACACACACGCGTGCATGTATATACAAGCTCACAAACTCACGCACAAACACACTCAGACGCACACATGCACGTGCACGACTAAGCACATGTGCATGCAGATGCACGCACACAGACATGTGCAGATGAGCGCACAAATCAACCCCAAACCGAACAATTACACACATGCACACAACCTTACAACGGTGCATACATGTGGCAGTGATCTTATCATGTGTGCCAATTTTAACAAAAGTGAAGGTAGTTGCACAGCCGCCCAATGATGTGTGATCCAAAGATCACACTCACTCATTCAGCTGCTGTTCTCCTCTCTGTGCTGTCATGTAGGTGGAAGCTTTGCAGACAGCACCCCCACCCACAGGACACGGCAGCTGGTTGGGCGCGCTCAATTTGTGATGGCTGCTAGAACTCCAGATCTTGCACGCGCAATGCCTATTCAGGTAAGCGTTGCTTGCATATGGACTAGTTTAGGTAAGCGACGGAGTTTGTAGCATTGTTGGCTGCGAGGACTCCAGATCTTGCACGTGCAATGCCTATTCAGGCAAGCGTTGCTTGCATATTGGCTATTTTAGGTAAGCGACGGAGTTTGTAGCATTGTTGGCTGCGAGGATTCCAGATCTTGCACGTGCAATGCCTATTCAGGCAAGCGTTGCTTGCATATGGGCTAGTTTAGGTAAGCGACGGAGTTTGTAGCATTGGTGGCTGCGAGGCTTCCAGATCTTGCACGTGCAATGCCTATTCAGGCAAGCGTTGCTTGCATATGGGCTAGTTTAGGTAAGCGACGGAGTTTGTAGCATTTTTGGCTGCGAGGATTCCAGATCTTGCACGTGCAATGCCTATTCAGGCAGGCGTTGCTTGCATATTGGCTCGTTTAGGTATGCAATGAAGTTTGTAGCATTGTTGGCTGCGAAGACTCCAGATCTCGCAAGCGCAATACAAATTCAGGTAGAGCATTGCTTTGTGGGCTGGTTCAGGTATGTGCTGGTGCATGAAAGCTTTTAGCTCTGATGGCTGCTACGGATTAAGATCTGGCAAGTGTGATGCCTACTCCAACCTTAAATGCATTGATTATCCAATTTTATAATCAACTTTATTATTTATAATGTATAATTGCTCGTTTACTCCTTTTATAACATAGGGAGGGTCAAGGTGTTTATGCCAACTCTGCGCGGACTGTAATGTGTGTTTATGTGTGTGTGTGTGTTACAGCCCTCGTGGGGCAGGGCTCGTGTACTGCTACATCACCATTGTCAGTTGTAGTGTCCGAAATTCCAAGTCTCAGAACTCCAACCAAGCTAGGCCTCATATGCATTAACTCTTGTTGCATCATTTCACTCAATCCATGCACCTTAACAAAAACCACTCTCGCCCTACTCGATCCATGCACCCTTGCTGCAGCTGACGGCTATTGTGGTCTGTGTGAAGTATGCTGGCCATGTTACTTGGTTCCTGCACCATCTGCGTTTTTTCCTGTTCTTCTCTGAAGCATCCTGACAATACCACGCATGACGCCAGACACCGTAAACCACTCAATCCGTGCAGCCCTTGCTGCTGACAGCTGCCACGAATTTCTGTGGCACTCAATTGTCCCACACATAATGCCAGGCACCTTGCTCCACTTGATCCATGCAGCCCTTGCTGCTGATAACTGCCACGGATTTATGAAGCACCCAATTGTCCCACACATAATGCCAGGCACCTTGCTCCACTTGATACATGCAGCCCTTGCTGCTGACAGCTGCCACGAATTTCTGATGCACTCAATTGTCCCACACATAATGCCAGGCACCTTGCTCCGCTTGATCCATGCAGCCCTTGCTGCTGACAACTTCCACGAATTTCTGATGCACTCGATTGTCCCACACATAATGCCCGATAACTTGCTCCACTTGATCCATGCAGCCCTTGTTGTTGACAAATGCCACGGAGCAATCCTTGTTTCAAGAGGCGCAAGAGCGCACCGAGCGTAAAAAGTGAGTGTGGCAGCATAGGAAGTTTTGGATGAGCAGAAATGTTTGGGACTTGAAGTGGCTTTGACAATAGGTTTGAGGACTACAAGGGTACTCATGGTACGGATCACCGGGTTTTGAGGGCAGAGTGATTTCACTTCATTTTCTAAAGGAAGCAACATAGCCCTGTACCTTCATCCTCAATGCATTCTTTCCTGTGACATGGTCCTGCACCTACAGCAACAAAGTCCTGTACCTACATCCTCAATGCATTCTGTCCAGCGACGTTATCCTGTACCTTCATCCTCAAAGCATTATTTCCTGTGACATAGTCCTGTAAATCAAGCGACATAGTCCTGTACCTTCATCCTCAATGCATTATTTCCTGTGACATAGTCCTGTACCTTCATCCTCAATGCATTATTTCCTGTGACATAGTCCTGTACCTTCATCCTCAATGCATTCTTTCCTGTGACATAGTCCTGCACCTTCATCCTCAATGCATTCTTTCCTGTGACATAGTCTTGTACCTTCATCCTCAATGCATCCTTTCCTGTGACATAGTCCTGTACCTACAGCGACGTTATCCTGTACCTACATTCTCAATGCATTTTTTCCAGCGACATAGTCCTGTACCTACAGCGACGTTATCCTGTACCTACATGTTCAATGCATCCCTTCCTGTGACGTAGTCCTGTACCTTCATCCTCAATGCATTGTTTCCTGTGACATAGTCCTGCACCTTCATCCTCAATGCATTATTTCCTGTGACATAGTCCTGTACCTTCATCCTCAATGCATTCTTTCCTGTGACATAGTCCCGTACCTACAGCGACATAGTCCTGTATTTTCATCCTCAATGCATTATTTCCTGTGACATGGTCCTGTACCTACAGCGACGTTATCCTGTACCTAAATGTTCAATGCATCCCTTCCTGTGACATAGTCCTGTACCTTCATCCTCAATGCATTCTTTCCTGTGACATAGTCCTGTACCTACAGCGACATAGTCCTGTACCTTCATCCTCAATGCATTCTTTCCTGTGACATGGTCCTATGCCTACAGCAACGTTATCCTGTACCTTCATCCTCAATGCATTCTTTCTGGGTTTGATGTGTTTTTTTCTGGATTAAAGTACTAGGATCAAAGCTCTCGGAAGGGAGCACTCGGTATTAGAGCGCTTTTCTTTGGATCAAATCACTAGGATCAAAGTGCTCGGAAAAAACACTTCAAATCACGCAAAGAATGGACAGGTCTTGTGAAAACACTTGAGACGCGGACACATTTGGATTGCAAGTCGAAAATTTTGTAGCTCAGCATTAAATCATCCCACATCCAGGTATGTTTCAGAGGCAGGCAACGCCTTATGTTAGCCTTGTACATGTCCTTGAGAAAGGTGCTAGCCTTAAGATATGACCAAACTGTTTAGTGGCACACATATATAGGTTTATATACACCTCCGTAACTACAGGCTGCAGTGCAGACATAAGCAAGCTCGCAGAAGGCACGCATGCCACTGTAAACAATATTTATATAACACGTCTTGCATGTGTGTGTGTTTATGAACATATGTGTTGTATGTTCAAAGTACATACACACGGCATAGGTGCATAACAGGTCTTGCATGTGTGTTTAAAACACTTGTGTTGCATGTTCATAAGGCATACACACGACATAGTAACATAACATGTCTTGCATGCTTTCAAAATCACAGGTAGCTGCGAGAACCGAGCGGTGCATGAACGTCAGAAGGCACATGTTGAGAACGTGATTAAGTAAACCTTGCTTTTGTAAGAGTGCAGTGTGCCTCCACAAAATCCACAGGCGGGAAGCCCAAGCCGCGCGCAAGGAGCATGAAGCACATGCTGAGAACGTGCGATTAAGAAAGTGCATGTGCCTCCACAAAAATTACAGGCTGGAAGCACAAGCCGCGCGTAAGGAGCATGAAGCACACGCTGAGAACGTGCTGGAGCCAGACGCACCACTCAGCGAAGAGCAAAGAAGAGAGTGTAGCAGGGTTAGCGCGAGCTGTAGCACCGTGGACCCGGTGTCCATGGCCAGCACGTCTAGGTTTCTGCAAGTAATGACTCGTGACGAGGTAGGCGAGCTGCTGGGATTTTTAATTAGAATTCATCAAACGCATCTAAGAGAGAAAGAGTGCAAGCTGTGGCACCGTGGATCCGGTGTCCTTGGCCAGCACGTCTAGATTTCGGCAAGTGGTGACCCGTGACGAGGTAGGTAAGCTGCTGGATGTACTTTTGGTATGAATTTTTCGAGCAACTACGCCAAAAATATTAAACAGGTGAGCCATGACCAGCACGTCTAATAGAACTTTGCAAGTGATGGCTCGTGACGAGGTAGGCGAGCTGCTGGATGTTATTTTGGTATGAAATTTTCGAGCAACTACGCAAAAAATATCCTGAAACAGGTGAGCCATGGCCAGCACGTCTAATAGAACTTTGCAAGTGGTGGCTCGTGACGAGGTAGGCAAGCTATTGATTTATTTGTGGTATGAATTTTTCAAGCAACTACGCCAAAAATATCCTGAAACAGGTGAGCCATGACCAGCACGTCTAATAGATTGATAGGTCTGTACAAATGGTGGCTTGTTATGAGGTAGGCGAGCCAGTGGATCTTGTTTTCAATCAAGAGAAAAAGCTGTGGCATCCAGTGTTCATAGCCAGCACGTCTAGTAGGTCTGTGCAAGTGGTTGCTCGTGACAAGGTAGGTGGGCTGTAGATTTCTATGACAGAAGGGCAGGGGAAGGAGAGCAGGGGAGAAGTGCGAGCCGTAGGAGCGATGATCATTTGCTCACACTTCTAGTCTTATGCCCATGTATGTCATCAGGAGCCGGTTTCAAGCCAAGCCTGCAACCCTCTCGATCCCCATTGGTTTTCCTTTCCTTTTCGCGGTTGAGGAGCTTTACGGTACTCGGTACCAAAGTGGCTCCTTCTCCTTAATTAATGTGGGGAGTGGCTTTCACTGCATGCGCAGTTGTTTCCCATGTGTGTCAATGCTGGTGTCAATGTCAATATGTGGAGAGAGGCAGGCCATCTGGCTTTGGAGGTGACCACAAGATACTTGAAGTCGCTTGGTCAGAGCCATACCTTATTGTTTAAGCGGAACTTACGGCAGGCAATAGCACTTGATTTATACAACCGTAAAAATACACCGTGTATGACCATGTACCCTGCCATAATTAGCGTATGCACAACCGTAAAAATAGCGTAAAAATAGCGTAAGAATAGCGAAAAAATAGCATATATACAACCGTAAAAATACATTGTGTATGACCATGTACCCTGCCAGAACCAGCAAATAGCGTATACACACCGTGTATGCATATGGTACTGGCCAACCCTACAAACGTTCTGGCTAAACCTATATAATTATGGTTATGGTCAACCCTATATATGACCTAACGTGTCCCTGCTTTAACTCTTTACATTCACTGTGAATAGTATTCACTGGATACGTATTTGTTTATATGATTATGGTACTGGCCAACCCTACAAACGTTCTGGCTAGCCCTGCTGTTATAACGATTACTGAAATGTGTATCACGAGGACTGGTCATTTTTTGGAAAGGATGGTTGGCTCTGTGTTTTTCTTGCCAGTACCAAGAGCCGATCCTTTATATGAAGGCTGGTTGGCTCTGTGTCGTTTTTGTCGGTATGATAACGAAGCTTCAGTGCTCTGAGGGGTGAATCACAAGGCCTCTGCAAGGCTTGATCAGTTGTGTGCGTGTGCATGTGCGTGTGCGTGTGTGTATGTGTGTGTGTGCGTGTGTGTATGTGTGTGTATGCATGTGTGTATGTGCGTGTGTGTGCGTGTGCGTGTGCGTGTGTGTGTGCGTGTGTGTATGTACGTGTGTGTATGCATGTGTGTGTGCGTATGTGCGTGTGCGTGTGCGTGTGTGTGTGTGTGCGTGTGCATGTGCATCTTGTGTTTGTCTGTGTGTGTTTGTTCGTGTGTGTGTGTGCGTGTGTGTGCGTGTGTTTATGAGATAACAGTGTGTTTTGTTTGCTGGGAGTGCACGACATTCCATGAGGTGTGGTGGGCTTGCCTATGGACTACTGTGGGGTAAACAAGCCAAGCCTCGTAAACAGTCAGGTAATTATTCTCAGCTGGATTGTTTAGATACTAGTGGGCTTTAGGTGCTAGCACTAAAGTACTCCTTTCATCATCACGCAGAAGTATCAACATCACCAGCATGGTCTTTCGTTTACTTCTTCTGTGGATAGTGTTTGTGTGCTGGATGCACAGGTCCAGAGAACCCTAGCAGGCATTTCAGCGTTAATAATGTGTCCAACCACCAAATGTCCATTGGCTGCTTGTTGCAATTGCACACAGGACCGCAACACCACCGGGAGCGTCTTTGGGGGCCAACTGCTTGTGTATGGTACCACTATCGGCGCTGACACGGCCAATTTTTATGCAGGTGTGTCACGTACGTATAGACTTCCATACAACAGCCAGTTTTCATGCAGGTGTGACAAGTACGTTTAGGCGTCTATTCAAGTGTGCGCATACGCACAGGCTTCCCTGCAGGGATATTTACCAATTTTACGGTCATATACGGTGCATTTATACAGTTTTGGCCAATCCTAATGAACACAGAACATCATACCAGAGGCGGCATTGAACATAAGTGCAGTGAAGGTTCGGGGGCATCTCTGTCTCTCTCTCTCTACCTCTCTCTCTCTCTCTCTCTCTTTCCCTCTCCCTCTATCTCTCTCTCTCTCTCCCTCTCTCACTCTCTCACTCACACACACACTCTCTCACACTCTCTCTCACACACACACACAAAGCACAAAAAA
>Ga0307968_1000544_pt1 | contig 27216 bp, 20 predicted proteins | sample OrgLakmetagen650_FD_201834 | JGI IMG/M metagenome (GOLD analysis project Ga0307968, IMG submission 201834) | Saline water microbial communities from Organic Lake, Antarctica - #650 | ecosystem: Environmental > Aquatic > Non-marine Saline and Alkaline > Saline | place: Antarctica: Organic Lake...
GTCCCATAACAACAACACGATGCCACTCAGGGTCTTTACCAGGAGGCATTATAATGTTCTGGAGGCTGGGGGGACAATTCGTGGTGGTTGGAGGGTGGTTGGTGCAAGCCCAGGGTACCCCCCAAAATAGCATAAATACGTTGTCGTATTATACGCGTATTGCGTATTAATAGCGTATTATACCGTATGGGACGTCTCAGAAGTCCGTATGACCCATCCCTGTTAAAAACAAACGGATTTTGAACACGTCCAGAGCGGCTCCCCAGAGCCTCTCTATTGATGACCAACCTTGCAGGTCAAGGACCTGGATCGTGAAGAGAGGCCGGCCAAAGGTCAAAGTGAAGATGGCCCAAGCATACAGGGCGCCAAAACAGAGGGCGGGATCTCGCATGACCTGCACGGCACGAGCAGGGATGGCCTGGCTGGAAACGAAGGGGAGGAGGAGACACCGGAGGTGCAGTCTGTTCGAAGAGGTCTTCAACAACACGGGAAGAGAAAGCTGATGCAAGCAGACGAAGAGGACGGCGGGGGAGCATCTACCGGGCTTGACCAGCAACAGCAGCAGCAGCAACAAGAGCAGCAGCAAGGCGGAGTGCAGCAAAGTGCGCAGGAGCAGCAACAAGAGCAGCAAGTGCCACTGACTCAAGAGCAGCGGCAGAAGAAAGAGCAGCAGGAGTTTGTCGACATGCAGCAGCAGCAGCTGCGCCTGCAGGAGCAGCACTTGCGCACACTGGGGCAGAGCCAGGTGTGTATGTATGTGCGTATGTGTGCAAGTGTTAACATGCACGTGTGTGTGAATGTTAGATCCTGTGAGATGAAATGTTTGTGTTTGAACTTGACTGTAGAATGTGTTCAAAGGCTCGCTAAGGCTGGTCGCAAAGGCTGTGTGGCCGCCCCAATTAACCATTTTACATTGTACTTAAGTTGGCTCCCCTTGCGTTTTATCACTATACAGTGCCTGTTCCCTGGTGGAAAGGTAAAGCAGACGCGCCAACCCATTTGTTGTGTACACCAAACAAGCTTATGCTGCTCGACACATCTCTACGCGACCAATTTTGTACTGATTGTTTCCCACTCTTACTGTTTTCCTTGGGTCCTCCTGGTTGTAGAAAACCCTTACTTGCCCGTGTCTTCAATCGCCTATGCCTTTCTTGGTGCTTCTATTCTTCACAAATGAACGTGCTTGAACTTGTTCACCTCCGGCCAGCCTGTTCCACTGAGTTTGCATGTTCCACTGAGTTTGCATGTTCCACTGAGCTTGCGTGTTCCATTGCGTTTGCGTGTTCCACTGAGTTTGCGTGTTCCACTGAGTTTGCATGTTCCACTGAGTTTGCGTGTTCCATTGAGTTTGCATGTTCCATTGAGTTTGCATGTTCCACTGAGTTTGCATGTTCCACTGAGTTTGCATGTTCACACGTTCAGCTTACTGGCGCTTCCATGGTCTGTGCCTTTTGCACTCTGCATTTCTGTGTCCACCTGATGCCAGTATGCATCACAAGCCAGGAATCAGAGATGTCAAGAAACAGGTTGCCTACATAATCGAGTGTACACAGGGGATGACCCCCGCATCCGCTGTGCACGTTCAGTTTTTAAGTCATGCTCACTTGAAGATGTGCAGCTGACCACTTCCATGGCCTATGACTTTCACGTGCTGCATCCCTACATATGCACCTTTTGACACAAACTCATTGCCCCTGAAGCTTCACCTCCTGAGTGGCCTCACGTGAATATGTAGGGTCGGCCAGAGCCGTATGTATACACCGATTACGACAGTATGTGGCATATGTGAAAACTTTCATTCTATACACCGTTAAGACGTACACGCACATGTATGGCTCTGGTTGACCCTATGAATAGGTATCTGATCCATAATGTTTGCTCGCCTTTGGTGGAAGCCGTATGAAAGGCGAACATGTATACAGTTCTGGCCGACCCTTGTCATATTTTTAATTGAGTTCGAGCACTGCATGAGATGCAGTCCTCTTCTCGCGCATTGTTTTCTTTTTGATCCACAACACGCGTCTGATCCATCTTCCTTGCTCGTCTTTCTTTGTTCTCCTCCTGATCCACAGGCAGGGCACGTGAGGCTGGACCACTTGACTGTGGACATCGACATGAACACATTTTGGGTGCTGCGTGAAATCCTACAGGCTGGGTACAGGCCCAGGTACGTTTTTTTTTTGGTATGTGCATGTGTGTGATTCTATGCAAATAGGTGTGTGTGTGTGTGTGCGGGCGCAGATGTGATTGTGTGTGCATGGATGTGTGTACGTAATTCAGTTTCTATGTTTGCTTATGTATGTGTGTGTACGCATGTACGCATGTACGCATGTACGCATTTGTGCATGTACACAATTATGTGCATGTGTGTGGGCGCATGTGTGTTTGTGTGTATGTGGTTGCGCGTTCTTGTGCAAGTGCTGTGTGTGTATGCATCTCAAGGTCGGTGCTGCTGCAGAACCTTGAAACACGTGACGTGTCAGATGCAAGACGGAATAGCTTCTTGAGGGAGAAGGGCAGAATAAAAAAGACCTGTGTGCTCACAAACATCAAGGTTGGCCCAGATACACAAGTTGCAACACAACCTAAAGCATGTTTGCTTTACGACTCTCAATGTACCTCTTCAAATCCTGTGCTTGCACTATAATATTAAGCCCCCACACGTGATTTGAGTAACTGTAATGGAGGCTTCACCTGCATCTTGGCCCACGTATCACACAAATGAATTACAAATACTGGACTTGTGATATACTGCATCTCTCAGCCTCACCCTCAGATGCACAGGCATGCAAAATGCTGATTGTTTACTTTATTTTGCACCCCTTGTAGAAGCTTGACGGCAGAGTTCAACCGCAACCTTGGGCCTGACTTGTCGTTTGCCGCTATGTACATGCCAAAGTGAGTTTGCCTTTGCCATTTGCTGCAGCTTTGACTCTCAAGTGAGGTAGGAGCGGGCAGATGCGTGACATGGCTATATGACCATTCTATTTGGAGATTTTTACGAGGAAAACACTGTGTATACAACGTATCCGTGTGTGTGTATACATGGGCATGGGGTTCTGGCCAAGCCTTGAGATAGGCTGAATTAACAAGTTTACAGGTGGAGCACCAGAGCGGTAACGACGGTTTAGTACTTGGATGGAAAAAGCATTGCGTTGAATACAAAGCAGAGGCATGTCGCCTTATGGCACTGACATGTTGAGAGGTAAGAGATGTGTATTGCTTTGAAGCAGTGGCATGACATAGGTCCAACGTCTTTACCTCAAAGCACGTCACTGTTACGAGGCAATATATCTGTCAACATCCTACCCCAAAACATGTTCTGAGCTAGGATTTTGAGAGACAATAAGGTGTGGCTGAGCCTGTTGACTCCTCCATGCGTAGTAAATTATCAGGGTTGTTCAGGTCGTTTTTTGGGGATCATGGGTTTGAAAAAGTTCGTGAAAGTACTAGAACCCTCGAACTGTTCGAGCACTTTGATGTGCAATTTCAAAAATGGTGGATTTTGCTGGTTTTTGTGGGCATACTCGTCCAAATCATGCTTGTATTCTCTTGAACGTGTATAATGTATTATTATTATCATGTAGTGCACAAAAAATCAGAACGTTTGACGGCCATCTAAGGCTCTTCTGCATTTTGGGCTGCAATTTGGACCCAAAAATTTGAAAAAGGACTTCCAAGTCCGACGAGCTTTCAATAGCTTGCGAACGGCATTTTTAGGGCTCGTTAAAATGCGTGAAAGCTTGCAAGCTCGAGCATTTGATCAAACCCCGAATTGAACAACCCTGGTAGTAATATTTGCCCCTGGGTTTGGACTTGCTGAGCTGCCAACTTTATGCGTGTGGGTTGATTTCAGAGAGAGCTGTAGCGCACAGGCTAATACTTGTCCTTTTGACCCCGTACGCTACTCTTGCTGACACCTGCTGTCATCTAGCTTCAGGCCTGCCTGCCAAATTTTTCCAGATTCATGGTCCACAGGAACCTCATGCTCACCTTTACTCTTGTAGGCCTCTCACTCAAACCTGCTTACAGACTAAGGCCATCGGATTATGTGTGCAATTGACCACATGCGCATTAATATGCAGTGCAAACTTGCAATAAAACGCATGCACATCGTGCACAACTGCGCAACACTTCATCTTTCAGTCTGTTCGCCAATCACTTGCTGCCTGCCGTGCGTGAACCTTTTCCGTACTGAATAATAGTACTGAATAATGAGGGTTGGATGTGACATTGGTTTTGCGCTTGGCATCATGTCTGACCCTTTTCCTAGGAATTTCGGTACAGGAGAAGTCTGTAACTCCAGGAGTTGGCCGTGCGCCTTGCAATGACTTAGTCCACCAGACCAACCTACGCAACCCGTACGCTGCGCAGGGAAAACTGGCAGATTGACGACGTCAGCGAGGACATCGCAGAAAAATCGATGCGTGCAACCTGCTGTAAGTGTGTGACCTGCTGCTGTGAGTGTGCAGCCTGCTGTAAGTGTACAACTTGCTGCTGTGAGTGTGTGACCTGCTGCTGTGAGTGTGCAGCCTGCTGTGATTGTGCAGCCTGCTGCTGTGAGTGTCAAAAGAGCAAAACGACCTCTTCAAGAGGCTGCCTTGTTGTCTGTCCTGGCAAGGTCGTTTTGATGTGTAGCAACTCTCATGAAACCATGAGTGTTGTGTGTATATGTTATGTTATATTGCGTTGTATGTGATGTATGCATGTTTTACATTCACATGGGAGGCCTGACAGCTTGTCGTCATTAAGCTGCCCCTTTAAAGCCCGGTAAAGCTGCCATTCACATTCTTTGCAAGGCTGCTTTTCTCTCTATTAGTGCAACAGGCTGCCACACATTGCGCCTTGTAGCGTAGCTGCACGTGCATATGCAAATATCTTGCCCAATCTCAAGTACCGCCATTGCTCCGTGTCACAATATGCACCTTGAGCGGCAAAAATTTACCCGTGCACGTCCGCCTTGCATATAAAGCGATCCTGTCCAGTCCAGATCTAAAACCGCCCTTGCTTTCCATTTTTTGGTGATAACTCCTTTGTTACAGGTATGTTGTGCAGATTTGCATACTTGACAGACACGTGTGCAAAGACACACATACCACACATACACATGCATTACAGATTTCGGAGCATCAGCGGCAGCCCTGAACCGCCTGACTGCCTTCTATGGATACGTGCCCATTGCGCTCGACCAGAAGGGTGTTAACATTTTCTACGTACACAAGTGAGTGTTTTGTTGTATACACGTGTGGAGCTCAAATGTTTGGGTGCTGCATTTGTGTGCAAGTGTGTGTGCGTCATGCACATCTGACCAAACTATGATTATATAGTCCATCGAAATTAGTATTACTTGATTCTGCTTGCATGGTCAACCGTCAACTATGCAACCGGAACACAACCAAGGGACTCTGACGCAGCATCCACAGCCAGGGAAGTTTGCTGATGGATACTGCACCAGCAGGAAGTGGTCCAGGGACCTGGCTAAGGGATCCTGGGCAGCTTCCTGGAGCTTCTAAACATAAAACTCGTCTCTAAAATTTTACAAACGGCACCCCAGGTTCTCAAAATTCATCTGACACGATAGAAAGATTAGTTAGGAGCCTATGTCGAGTCTCAGCCCATGAGGTGCCCTGGGTGGGCCTGAGGAAGAGGTCTGGACCTCCCCAAACAAAAATTTGTTTTACATCACCACACACAGCATCCCAGGGTCCCAGAATTCATCTGACACGGTGAAGGTTTTAGTTAGGAGCCTATGCTGAATTTTAGCCCGTGGGGTGGCCTGGGTGAGCCTGGGGAGGCCTGTGTGAAGTGTGGTGGGAAGCCATCAACACTAAAGGCTCACGCTCTCACGAGGGGGGCTTCGCCAATAAAAGGGAGCTACGTAGTAAATGCTGTTCTCTATCAGGTGCTGAATGCATAAACTCTGAAAAAAGGCACGCAGGCAGCAAAAACTACTCTGCGCACAATGAAGGTCAAGGTGCTGCATAGTCAACCGTAAATTTCTATTGCAAGAATGAGGAGGAAATTGACGGAAGGCCAATTGCAGGCTTGCCTGAACCGGGCCCCTGAGACATGTTAATCATCTGACAAGGGCACGAGCTGTGACCAGTGAGAGCACCTTTATGCAATGAGAGTCGGCCACAAGCACACATATATACGGTGCATGTACGGTAAATTTTAGCAGGGAAATTTCCAATCAAATGGTATGATACGGTGTATATATGTACCACAGGGCTGTGCAATGACACCGTCAGCCATTTTGCACCGTGATTACGGTACAGTTGACGGTTCGCACTAAAACCGTCAGATCGTTAAAATGACGGTGATTCAGAAATGAGTGCTCAGCATCAAGATGGTCCAGGGACCGTCCACCGGAATTCCCTGTGTAATTCACTTTTATGCTGTGAAAAGTTGAGACTAGGATTCGAGTCCTGGTCGAGGCTTAAACTTTTTGCTATTCTTATTGTTATCAATAACACACCAATCATTTGTTTGTACAAATAATACACAGGAATATTTTTAATGAATTGTCATTTTGAGGTCAAAATGCGATTTTTGGGCTGTACCGTTAGGCTGTACCGTTAGGCTGTACCGTTAGGCTGTACCACACTGTCATGACGGTCTCCAAATTTCGAAATGACGGTCAAGACTGTTAATTGACAGCGTCAACCGTCAGACCGCATTTTGACGGACTGTACTGTCAGACCCTCAATGCACAGCCCTGATCTATACGATTCTGGCCAACCCTATATATAATGTCACACTCATGAACCTTGTCCTATATATTGTCACACTCATGAACCTTGTCCTGCTCATGTTCAAAGGTAGAGATTGGAAATTGTGCATATGTGTTCTTGTCTTGAGCCCGCGTATACCTTGTCAACTTATATTGATAAATGCCTTGATGCAATGAAACAGCCTCGCACTCCAAAACGCAGCTGGGTGCCCACACATTTCCTGTTTTGTGCACCCCCCCCCCCTAAATCTACCTGTGTATACACACTTGCACATTTGTACACACACACACACACACACACACACACAGACAGACACATATATAGGTCCACCTGTACGGACACACACATACACACACACTTGCCTTATGTGTGCAGTTCAACAGTAGGAGGTGTGCCTGTGTTTACGTGGGAGGAGGTGGTGGCCAACGTGGAAACAGGGCTACGAAAGAAAGCTAAGGTGGGGGGGTGTTAGTGTGTGAGGGGGGGTGTGGGGGTAGGAATGCGGGGTAGAGGTGTGGGGTAGGGGTGTGGGTTTGGGTGTGGTTTAGGTAGATGCGTGGGTGGGTGTTTCTAGGGTGCGATTGTCTGTGAATGTGGGTGTGAGTGTGAGTGTATGTGTATGTGGGTGTGTGTGTGGGTAGGTGGGTGGGTGTGAGTTTATGTGGGTGGGTGGGTGTGTAGTGAGATATATGCTTACCTTGATAATGCTTACCTTCATGATGCTGACCTTGATGATGATCTGTTGTGCTCCGCGCACTCGCTCTGATCATTATCAACAAGGTAAGCATATATCTCACTACTTTTGATGCTTTAAAAGCATCTGAACATCGATCGTGGGTAGCTGCTATGTTTACGTGTGCACATGCGTGCGTACACTTTGTGTGCGGTGTGCTGATGCTGTCACAGAACTGCCAACAGAAGCCAATGTGCAAGCGAGCGCATTCAAGTAGTTACGCTCAAGCCCACAGCACGTGGGATTTTTTGCATGGATTGTGTGAAGCTGCACTCATTTGCGTGTGTGCCTCATAAAGGTTGTGTGTGTCTGTGTGACCTATTGTCTAATGTTATTGTCTAGTGTGTGTGCCTCAAAAATGTGCACGTGCAAGAGCAAGCGGATGCCTACAGTGCTCAAGCCCGCAGCACGTGGGATTTTTTGCATGGATTGTGTGTGTGTGTCTGTGCGATCTGCGACCACGTGTATGTGTGTGCCACAAAATTGTGCACGTGCAGGAGCAAGAGGATGCCTACAGTGCTCAAGCCCGCAGCACATGGGACTCAACCTCCACCGCCCCTTCCTACGACTCCTCCTCCTGGTCTGATGCCTCGGTGTGGAACCTCCTGCTGCTGAACACCACCTGGTCCTCGCTGCACAGCAACTGCCACGATGCTGTGTGGCTTGAGGTGCGTGGCTTTGCTTTGGGTATGCTTTTATGTGCACAAGTGTGTGTGTGTGTGTGTGTGTTCAGGTGCATGTATGTGTCTGCGTGTGTGCGTGTTCAGGTGCATGCGTGTGTGTCGTTGAGAGCGGGTATGGGCGTGAATGTTTTCATGTGTGTCTGCATGTGTGTGTTGTTGAGAGCGGGTATGGGCGTGAATGTAAGCGTGGATGTTTTCATGTTTGTATGCGTGTGTGTGTGTGTTGTTGAGAGTGGGTATGGGCGTTAATGTTTGCATACTTTGTGCATGTTTCCTGTGATTTAACCCTAGAATGATGTGTGCATGTGTGTGGAAGGGGAGATCATCAGGGGGTGTGTTAATGTTGCAATGGAAATGACTAGTGTACTCTCTCATGGTTACAGTAAATGTAGCACATGGCCATGACAGTGTGTATGGCCCTAAAGGTGGCACGCAGCTTGCTTTCTGCGTGGGAATGCCGTGCTGTGTGTGTTAAATTTTGTGGTTGTGTGCGTGTGCACTCACTCAAGGACAGCTGCATCGTGTGTGGATCAGGTGAAGAAGGACGTGGACTTCGGTCGTGGAGACAGGCTTTGGGGGCATGGCCACCCCAACCACTTTGCACGCCAGATGCGCCCGGTGTGTGCACGTGTGTGTGTGTGTGCGTGTGTGTGTGTTGATTGTGTGCGTGCGCTATCTTGACATAGGCACCTAGGCCCACCCCATTTACTAGCATGCCAAATGCTCCAAGTGTCTAGGTGTATCCAAAGTAATGGCACTGGATGCTGATTTCTTGCCCCATTTTCTAGCATGCCAAATGCTCCAAGTGTCTAGGTGTATCCAAAGTTAGGCACTGGATGCTGATTTCTTGCCCCATTTCTGGCATGCCAAATGCTCCAAGTGTCTATGTGTGGATGTGTGCGACCGTCTGCATTTATATGTCAATAATACCTCAAAGTGTAGCGTAAGCACTGCTTTACTGATCAACACTGCTTTACTGATTAACACGTCTTTGGAAATCGATTTGCCTGCGCCAGTGTTGCCGTACAAGATATCCATACAAAGCATCCGTCTTCCTGCAATTCCTGCTTTGGCACAGATGCATCTCCGTTCATCATATCTCATTCTCTGCCACTTTCCTCGTACCTGGATCCTCTCTGACACGCCTGTCTTACACCTGTACATCCTCCCACTGTCCAAACACAAACACACACAAACACACACACACACACGGACTCTTGGCACTGCGCATTGCACCTTCACAACTGCACGAACCACTTTCCTTCCCGTTTCAATTCCTGCTTCTACACAATTCCGAATGCCCAACCAGGCACAGTCGAATTGCTCCTGTGTACCATTTTCTGGACACCTGTAAATCCACGTTTCTCATACTGGTTTGGTTTGCGAGGTTTATTAACTCGATTAAACTTCCCTTGGTACTACTACCGGGCGTGTTTGCCAGTGCGCAAACTGGACCTTGTGCTCATAAGCACACCCAAAACCACAAGCCGCTCCTTCTTTACCTCACCCTCTTGCCGATCACACCGTGTCAAATTGAATGAACGACGCTCTCCAGATCCGCTTCTCCTTCTGTCGTGACAGATTTTGCTTCGGCATGAGCCCGTAGATGGAACCACACGCCGCCGCTTTTATCAGCCCAGAGGGCTCCCTCCTTTAGGCTGGGCAGATCCTCTGCCTGAGGGTGTGCAGGAAGAGCAATACTTTGGGCCTGAGCACCCAGAACAGCCCAGCGTGCAGGTGAGGCTTTCTTGTGCGGGGGAGGAGCGGGAGGGGGAGTCTGCTTGTTTGTTGAGAGCAACTGTGTATGTTACGGATGGCCGCATGAAGGTTTGTATCGGGTTTGTATGTTGCGTGATTTGTGTCTTTGGGGTGTGTTGCATCGAGGACTTGTCAAAAGCTTGAGAGAGGGGAAGTAGAAAAAAGTCAGCTCCGTTTAGCACGAGCAGCGCTTCCTGGCGGGCAACCAGCAAACCACCATTCTTATTTTTTATTAATTGAATTACATGATACCGGTGCTGCGACTGTAGTTGTAAGTGATATCCCTGGTTTGCAATGATCATACGCACCTGCCAAGTATTTGAATTTACCCTGAACCTAGGTTAGGTAAGGCCACATTGCTATATATGCCTCTGGATGGCGTCTGAGCGGAAGCTTGGAAACAGCCTAGATAGACAGGCTTGTGCTGCTGTACCACTTGATGCAGCTATTACACTTTTTTCATTCAAGCTGTCGTCACTGTGGCTGCACTTGTGAGCTACTGCCCTGGCTTACATTGACCGAACGCTCGTCAATTTTGCCAATTTAAACTTATGCTAATCATGTCATTAAACTTGTACTGCTGCGACCACAAACGTCCAGTTTCGCCTGCAGTTGAAAGCCCAGGAAGAGGCCAGGGCCATGGCTGCTTCCCAGTCCCAGTGGCAGGTAGGTGCAGACTGGGTGCCCTTGTGGCAGGCTTTTGTGGCTAAATAGTTGACTTAAATTGAAAGCTGGTCGGGTCATGACTCCTTGCCAGACAGCTGATAGCGTGGCCCTTACTTGCCAACACACACACACACATGCACGCACACGCACACACACACACACACACACACACACACACACGGATGAGGCAGGCCCCTTAGCAGGCCATAATGTTTCAGGCTCAGAGGCGAGGCCATGATAAACACATTTGTGTGCGACCCTAGGATGAGGTTCTGAGACGAGGCTGCAAAGTTCCAGGCTTGCGTGGTCCTGAGTTTTATGAGGTTAAGAGGCAAGCCCAATGAGAAGTTGAAAAGCTCATGCGGTTCAGAGGCAAGGACATGAAATGTTGATCTTCTGGGGTCTGAAATGCCACACAAGGTTCACAGACTTGTGGTCCAAATTAAGTGAATCCATAAATAACAAAAAATTTGTGAAGTCCTGAGCTTCACCTGAATTTACACGCGCTTTTTGTGGGGCTCTGGCACACATGTGTACGCTAGTTTGGGAGGCTTCACACAACGCACTTGCGAATGTTTAGGGCAATGCGGTTGCTAAGATGAATAATAAGGTCAAGGATGACGGCAGCAGAACAGTGGCTTGTGCGATGTCTCAAGATTTGCCACTGACTCAGTGGAGAATGGAATGAATAGCGGGGGTACCGCTTCAGCCTGCTTGTACCAGCCTGCTTGTACCAACGAGGATGGGTTGTTCAAGGCACTGCCTTTGTCTGTTGAAGGATTTTCACATGGTTGATGTGAAAGAAACGACGCAGTGTACAAGGGTGTCTCCTCATCGAGCCGACCAAAGTGACAGCTGTTCCTATACAGAAATAATTCAATACATGAAAAGTTGTTCTGACCCAGGACTGATCTGCCGTAAATTTCCATTGAATGTCACTTATCCAAGCAGCATCTCAGTAGTGGGCCGAATGTACAAACCAATGTTGACATACACACCACACACACACACGCACATGCACCACACCACACACACACACACACACACACACACACACACACACACACGCATGCACCACACCACACCACACCACACCACACCACACACACCACGCACACACACACTCAGAATGATGGATCGCTTCAGGGGGCTGACTCAACGGGAACCAATGGGGGAGGGGGCACTGAGGATGACTACAAGGGAGATGAAGACGAAGAAGAGGATGGAGGTGAGCTCAGTGGTGTGATGCTTGATGTTATGGCTGCAACAAGAAAGGCAAGCTTGATGCTATGAGAAAACTGTGACTAGAAAAGCTGCGACAAGAAAGGCAAGCTTGATGCTATGGCTGCGAGAAGAAAGGCAAGGCACGCATTTGGCATGGGCTAAAGATGGCTCCAATGGAGATGGTCAAAGAAGGGTGTCAGATAAGGATGGAGGCAAGCCTTAATGTGTGATGCTTTTGGATGTTTACGTCTGTGATGCCTGCTGTTGAAGGGCAGGCCCTGTGTGTGATCGTAAACGTGTGTGTGAAACACAGCAGTTCAAATTGGGTTTGTTGTGTGCCGTCTCCAGGAAAGGGTATAGAGTGTGTGAGTGTGAGTGTGAACCTACCGTCTCCAGAAACCGTTTGAGTATAGTATATATATTGTTTAATGTGAATTGACGTACATACGTGGTCAACCCTGACCCTAACCATGTATGTATGCCAATTCACATTAAACAATAAATACCTCCACACACACACACACACACACACGCACACATACACACACACACACGTAATTGCAAGATGTGTCGAGTATGCGCGTGATAACGCAATAAACACAAGGGTGGCATGCAGGAATGGATGAAGATTTGTGTGCGTGTGTGCACATACCCCCATGCAGGGAATGGAGCTGACGATTACGACGATGACGGAGGCATGGGCTCATTGGAAAACCCACCACCTTCAAGAAGGCGACACGATCGGCGGCGCGCGCGTCAGGGACAGGTGCAAATGCTGCCTGCGTGTCCTGAATATTTGCCCATGTGTGCTGAATGTGTACTTGAGTGTCCTGAATGGGTCCTGCATGCTTTTCTTTTTTTAGGTGCGTGTGTTGCCTGTGTGTCCTTATTGTATTTGTCTTGGTTGCTGCTGCGAATGGAGGGGCACCTTTGGCTGGCTAGATCTCATGTTGCCGTCACAGGCTTGCACAGAAGGTGTGTCACAGACTTGCACAGAAGGTGCGTCACAGGCTTGCACAGAAAGTGCGTCACAGGCTTGCACAGAAAGTGTGTCACAGGCTTGCACAGAAAGTGTGTCACAGGCTTGCACAGAAGGTGCGTCACAGGCTTGCAAAGAAGGTGTGTCACAGGCTTGCACAGAAGGTGCGTCACAGGCATGCACAGAAAGTGCGTCACAGGCTTGCACAGAAGGTGTTTCACAGGCTTGCACAGAAGGTGCGTTACAGGCTTGCAAAGAAGGTGCGTCACAGGCTTGCACGGAAGTTGCGTCACAGGCTTGCACGGAAGTTGCGTCACAGGCTTGCACAGAAGGTGCATCACAGGCTTGCAAAGAAGGTGCGTCACAGGCTTGCACAGAAAGTGCGTCACAGGCTTGCACAGAAGGTGCGTCACAGGCTTGCACAGAAGGTGCGTTACAGGCTTGCACAGAAGGTGCGTCACAGGCTTGCACAGAAAGTGTGTCACAGGCTTGCACAGAAGGTGTTTCACAGGCTTGCACAGAAGGTGCATCACAGGCTTGCAAAGAAGGTGCGTCACAGGCTTGCACGGAAGTTGCGTCACAGGCTTGCACAGAAGGTGTTTCACAGGCTTGCACAGAAGGTGCGTCACAGGCTTGCACAGAAAGTGCGTCACAGGCTTGCACAGAAGGTGCATCACAGGCTTGCACAGAAAGTGCGTCACAGGCTTGCAAAGAAGGTGCGTCACAGGCTTGCACAGAAAGTGCGTCACAGGCTTGCACAGAAGGTGCATCACAGGCTTGCACAGAAAGTGCGTCACAGGCTTGCAAAGAAGGTGCGTCACAGGCTTGCACAGAAAGTGCGTCACAGGCTTGCAAAGAAGGGGCGTCACAGGCTTGCACGGAAAGTGTGACACGAGCTTGCACAGAAGGTGCGTCACAGGCTTGCACGCAAAGGTATGTTCCTAAAAATGTGCTCTTGGATGCGTGTCAGTCAGGGAGTAATTGATTTCACTGCCTGTGCAGATAAGTTTCTGTGTCAGGATCAGTGTTCTGATACCAGTGCGTTGGCTTGCCAATGTCTTGCTGCAACTAGCCATAAAAAATCTTCCTACCTCTGCTGCACAGGACTTGTACGGAAGCTGGGACTCTGGAAGGGGATATGGCCGGAGCCAGATGCAGGTGTGTGTATGTGTGCGTAATTGCGTGTCTTATGTGTGCTTTACAAGAACGGAGATGTTATAAAAATCCATGCTCTGTCAAAAGCCTTCACAATGTTTGAACTCGCTTAAAAGCTTCATACATTACCACATCATACCGCAAGCTATGAGAGTAAATATAACAAACTTAGAGCAAGAAATGCTTGGTGATGCACTTGGTGTTGCAGGGAGCTGAAGCTGTGATGAGATGATGTGATGATGATGATGATGATATATTATATGTGACTGTGTGTTTGTGCGTGTGCATGTGTACATGCGTGTGCGCACCTGTGAGTATTCACGCGCGTTTGTGTTTGTATGTGTGTGCACATAAGTGTGTGCGTTATGTGTATGTGCGTGTGCGCACCTGTGAGTATTCGCGCGCGTTTGTGTATGTGTGTGTGCATGCGTGTGTGTGAGTTATGTGTGCGTATGTGTGCCTGTGTGTGCTTTACTGCCCCACAGATGCTGCAGTGGTGTGCATGGCGCTGCGCTGGAGCAGTTTTTGCTGAAGCAGGCGTGAGGATGTGCTGCTGCTGCTTTTCCCTGTATGTTAAGAGGGCAGGTGCGAGCATGGTGCCCGGCTGGCCACGATGTCTGAACATCGCTTCGACAAACAGTGTGCAGCAGGCACCTGCTCCGTGCGCTGCATGCCCCGTCAACAGTCCAAGCCAACACGGAACGCGTTCCTGAAGGGTCCCGTCCAAGCAAACTTCCGCGCGTCGTAAAGATCCGACGAAACTAAATTTATATAGCCCATCGAAATTAGTATTACCTTGATTCTGCTTGCATGGTCAACTGGAACTTTGCAGCCGGAACACAACCAGTGGCTCCTGACATAGTATTCGCAGCCGGGAAAGTGTGCTGATGGATACTGCACCAGCAGGAAGTGGTCCGGGGGCCTAGCTGAAAAATCCTGGGCAGCTTCCTGGAGCTTCCAAACATAAAATGTTGCTCAGAAACTTTACACATGGCACCCTAGGTTCTCAGAATTCATCTGACACGGTAGAAAGTTTGGTTAGGAGCCTATGCCGAGTCTCAGCCCAGGAGGTGCCCTGGGTGGGCCTGGGAGGAGGTCTGGACCCCCAGAAAATAAAACCTCTTCCCTAAATCTTTACAAACCGCACCCCAGGGCCCCATAATCTATCTGACAGGGTAAAGGATTTGGCTAGGAGCCTATGTCGAGTTTCAGCCCGTGGGGTGGCATGGGTGGGCTTGGAGAGGCCTGTGAGAAGAGTGGCGTGAAGCCATCAACACTAGGAGCTCACGCCCCCACGAGGGGGGCTTCGCCAAAAAGAAGTCCACAGAAACTCAGCTCGTTTGTTGCAACTAATATCAGGTTTTCCAGTGTACGGTTATGCGATTAAACTTGTACAGGTCACAAGCTTTTTTTGGCGAAGCCCCCCTTGTTGGGGCGTGAGCCCCTAGCGTTGATGGCTTCCCACCACACTTCACACAGGCCTCCCCGGGACCACCCAGGCCTCCCACGGGCTGAAACTTTAAATAGGCTCCTAAGAAAAACCTTCACCGCACCAAATGAATTCTGGGACACTGGGGTGCGGTGTGTGGAGTGTAAGAGACAGATTTTGATTTTTGGCGGACCAGGCCTCTTTCCCAGGCCCACCCAAGGCACTTCCGGGCTGAGACTCGACGTAGGCTCCTAACCTATCCTTTTACCGTGTCAGATGAATCCTGGGACCCTGGGGTGCCGTGTGTAAAGTTTTGGAGCAAATTTATATGTTTGGAAGCTCCAGGAAGCTCCAGGAAGCTGCCCAGAATTCCTTAGTCAGGCTCCCGGACCACTTCCTGCTGGTGCAGTATCCATCAGCACACTTTCCTGGCTGCGGATGCTGCGTCAGGGGCCCGGGAGTGTTCCGGCTGCAAAGTTCACGGCTGACCATGCAAGCAGAAAAAAGTACCACTAATTCCGATGGGCTATATTTAGTTTAGTCAGATATTTACGACGCGCGGAAGTTTGCTTGGACGGGACCTTTCAGGAACACGGTCCGTGTTGGCTTGAACTGTTCGCGGGGCATGGAGCGCACAGTGCAGGTGCTTGCCGCGCACTGTGTGTTGAAACAGAGTTCAGACATCCTGGGCAGCCCGGGCACCATGCTCGCACCTGCCCTCTCAACAGAGATAAGGAACAGCAGAATCAGCACATTCTCGCGCCTGCTTCAGCAAAGGCTACTCCAGCACAGCACCATGTACACCACTGCAGCATCTGTGGGGCAGCAAGACACACACAGACGTGCCTGCACACACGCACACATGTGCACGTACACACACGCACACACGCATGCGCACACACATGCACACACGTATGCGCACGCGCACACAATACAAACACGAACACGCGCGTGTATACACACAGGCGCGCACACACACATACACATGCACGCGCACAAACACACAGGCACACACACGCGCGCACACACATACACACGTGCACATGCACACACACACTCACACGCACACATGCATATGCATGCACACGTTGTGCGATGAGCTTCGCCAATTTTTCAGCGTCGCTAGCGACGCTCCCACACTTGTCATAAAAATGGGTCCACAGAAACGCAGCTCGTTTTTTGCAATGAATAAACCTAGGCACTAAACCCTAACCCTATCAGGCCCCGCCCCACGTGTGCAGCAACGCTGTCCGCTTGTGTATTTGCACACGTGCAGATTTGCTATGAAAACGCTTCTGCTCCAAATGTGACCGAATCACGGGTTTGTGCCTGCATTCTTTTTTTATACACCAGGGATGTGTCATACGGTCATTTGGGACGCTCAACAGGGTAAAGTACATGTCAATACAAATTATGCGTATAATACAGTCGTAAGCAATTTTAAGAGTATTTTTGACCTAAAAAGGACCTGATTCACCCAAAAATCACCCAAAACGTTTCCAATTCTTTTCCAATATATTATTTGTTAATAGCACTGGAAGCTCGCTTAAAGTCCATATTTGGGGCGGAAATTGCCTTAACAAGCCAAAACAAAACCGGCAAACGTTGCAATCATGTTATACGGCCCGGTTTGTTCAATACGGTAAAATACGCCATATCACATCTCTGGTATACACACAACATACACAAATTCACTGATATGTTTAGGTCTGATCAACTCTACAGACATGCTACTACATGCCATGGATGGCACACACACAGACACGCACACACAAAAGAGACAGCAGAAGCACAGCTGCTCTCTGTTTGTCCTCTCTGATAATGATTAAATCCTCACTTATGCTGCTTTTAGGCGCAAACCAGTGCTCTGCATCTCTCTCTCTCTCTCTCTCTCTCTCTCTCTCTCTCTCTCTCTCTCTCTCTCTCTCTTTAAGCACCCCATGGACGCTGCTGTTCTCTCTTCAGGGACGTTACAGTGGTAGAAGCAATAGTGACTATGACGGAGACAGCGGATTCTATGATGAGGGGGAGGGCTATGGCGCGTTTGCCGCAGGGGGCAGACGTCGAGGGGGCCGCAGAAGGTGTGTGTATGTTCTTACACGTGTGTGTATGTGTGTGTACCAGCTGCTTGGTGTGTGTACCGTATGTTTGGTGTGTGTGTGTACCAGCTGCTATGCTGAGGGAGCTGTGGTGCACCAGCCATAGGGGGCAACAGGGGTAGACATAAAAAGGCTGCAGAAGGCTGCAACAACACACAAATTGACTATCAATGTATCAATGCACATGCCTGCTTGGAAAGCTTGCAGGGTACCGCGTCCTTGGTAGTATATGGTATGCTTAGTGTCTTATGAGAGGGATTTGGTACTTGCGTTTTCTGTGACCTGATCTGCCAAGTGGCTTGTACTTTCACTTAGTAGATGCACATGACTTTCACTGCACATAACTTCCACTGCCAACCAATTGCTTTTACATTGACACACATACATGCACACACAAACACACACACGGACACACATACACACATACACACAGACGTGGGGGTTTCAGCCCAGTATCAGGCATGAAGGGCGTGCTGTCCTCGCTGCACTTTGCTGCCGCGTTCCTGTTTGGGATAATGGCCTCCATTTTGGCATCCATGTTTGCTCAAAGGAATAAGGTCTCAAAACCAGGGGCCTTACCTACGTACCGTGTGCGTCACCTCTAGTAAATCTCAAGGCGCAAATGCGATGATAAATATGCACCTCCAGCTTATAAACTGGTAGGATCATTTTTAGGGGGGTGCCACAACATCTGTGCGCTTTTTGTTTTGCATTAAAACAAGAGATATTTGTATTTAGGTTGGGTTAGGGTTTACCAAAACCCTAACAGAAAGTGGACGTGGTCTAAGAGCTTGACAATGTTGTGCGTGTGCAAAGTGTGGAGTGCTGCAGTTGTAGCCGCGTGCCTCCTTGCTTTTCCTCAGGAGTTGTCTTGCAAGGTCTTGCCTTCTTGTTGTATGATCGTCTGACAGCAGTGCGTGCTGTAGTGTCTACACCGGTCTCTCAACGCTTTTGCTGACTTCCTTTGTCTGACACGGTGGGATGCTGTATGACTCAACTCACACAATAACTGTTATCTCTTTACACCATGCCTGACGTGTTTACGCCATGGCATTATTTTACTTTGTTTTACATGAGCGCGCAAATGTTATCTCTTCACCTTTTCCTTGATGAAGCGTTTCCCTTAAATATTGCAGTAGGCGTGAGTTCAAATACTTTCCACAGCATGTATTGCAAGGATTTTTCGGTTCACGCCATCGCTCATCTTAAAGAATAACTAAGCAGGACGGTGAACTAGTAAGATATGCACTGAATGAATTAATTATAATAAAGAATGAATTAATAATTATAACCAAACAGGGACGATGAATTGGTAAAGTCTGCGCCAAAACTTGTGGTATTTAACCCAACAGCAATTATTGGTCTTTATAGCTGGTCTTTGCTTGTTTTTATGGAATATGGCAACCAGGTCTCTAATTCTCCTTGTTCGTATAATAACACAATGAGACCAAGAATGTCTAAGTAAACAGTCCCACCTCTGAAAGGGACAGTGGTGTGGCAGCCAACCATAGATGCGTAGCACTAGCAGAGGTAGACACACACACACACACACACATACACACACACACACACACACATGAGTGTGAGCGCAGGCGTGGATATGTGAAACAGGTAAAAGCATTAGGGGCTAAAGCGATTCAAATAACTCACTCCTTTGCTGGAGGGTTTTTCCACCTTGGAGGCCTTTCCTAATCCAAAGGCGCCGCCGTTTATCAAGAAGGTGGGGTTAGATAAGTTATAAAAGGTTACATCGATATGTATGCCTCCGAGGCATGGGCAGAAGCTCAAGGAATCCCATAACCACACCTTATTAAACAAAAGGGGAATTGTCTAAGAGAAACAAGACACAGGGGTGGAATGTAAAGAAGGATCAAGCTTGGAAAAATAAAAGGCGAGAAGTTGGAAGCCAAAAAGAAAGGAGCTCAAGTATAGACCTGACGTAAGAACCAGCAGAAAAAAATGTCAGGACTGCGCATAGAGAGTTTTGAAGGAAGTAGTGCTAGTATACCACAGAAGACGCGCTGAAAGCCAAGCCAGGTGATAAGAAGCATCGTAAATCATAAACAGGCAGCATGAGACAACCAGGCAGGTGCAAGCAGCCTCTGTTTCTGAGCAATCGGGCAGAGAGTCAAACTTCATCAAGAAGGCTGCACATCCAGCTTATTGAACAAGACAAACTCTCAACTATCAGCCGACTAACTGCTTGACATTAGTTATGCTATTTGTCGCAGCCACTGAACAGGCGTGACAATGTCATTAAAACGTGTAGCCACTCTGAGACTTGTTCTTTCCATACAACTTCTCTGTCACAGAAGAGATTAAAAAAATCAATAAGCATCAGGAGGGTAGCAGACTTGATCTGAGACCGGCTCCTGATAAGAGTTAGTAAAAAATATCACTCTAAAGTTAAATAATGCCATGACGTTAACATTCCCGTAGTTTTTCTTTTTTCACTCCCGGCATGGATCAGTTCATAAGAACACTATTATGGTTGATCCGTATTATAGAGGGTTTACAAAGGGTTTACAAAGGGGGGTAAACGGCAGCCACATATGTTGGGCTGATAGGCATTGCTGGATCAGCCAGCGTAAAGTAAACGTAAGGTTGTAAAAAAGAACTGGTCTCAGCCGTATGTTCTCTTAGAAAAGTTATAAGTAAGAGGTGATATATGAATGATGAAAAGCGAAACCTGAGACAACGAAAAGAGCCTGATGGAGAGCCACAACAAGCAGCTCAGGCGTGCTAACTGAACACCAGAATGTATAACCCAAGGGGAGGAAGGGAGCGCCACATTAGAGACCCATGACTGTTCATGCAAACAAATTGGAAGCTCAAGATTTGGGCTTCAATACCAAATGTAGTGTTACAGAACACAAGGCCAAAAGGACCGAACCAGTTCCGGTAGTTGAATGCCACTTTGGCACCTTCGTAATTCTTTAAGGATCGGGGGGACTTGCACCCCATCCTAGTGGCCTCTTTGCGCACTCTGCACACTTGCAACTCTAACATTGCATTCTCCCCTCCTTTGAACTGACTACCCAACTGGCTTTCTCTATCGCCGGTCGCAGGTGGACGACCACTCTGCCGCCCCTCAGACGCAGAAATACTCGCACCTCCCAGTCAGGTCTTGATCTAGTGAGCTTCCCGAAACATGTTTTTACTTTTTTCCTGTGCAAGCTGCTTGAATAGCAATTGAAGGCAATTATCCAGGAAAGAACACAGAGGTAATAACTAAATTCAGAAGTAAAGCAGCAAAGATTTCAGGTCCAGTCCTGCAAGTTTTGGCACTGCCCCCACCAGTACAAGCAAGGTGGTCAACCAAACGGTCTGTATGCGCTTGTTGCATTTGGCTGGTAAAGCCAAAGGAGCTATTGTAATGGTTCAGGAGTGAGAGTCACTGTGCTTCCTACATTGCTACTTCTCTGACGCTCTGCTGCTGCCAAGCTTGTGTGCATGTACAAGTATCTGGTTGCCTTGTGACCTGTATTTTGCGGGCTTTTTGATCTTAAAATTGCTTTTTGATCTTAAAATTGCTTTTGATCTTCAATTTGCTACGACAAAATAATGATTCACACAAGATTAAGAAAGTTTAGACATCAAGCTTCTTGCGCAACTTATGCTAATGGAAAAGAGACAATTTGAAAATAGAAGAGAGGGTGAGCTGCTGCCATACCAAGTAGAAGATCTGGCTTGCTTTCTCAAACCCATACCAATTAAGACAATTGTTGTCAGGACCTAAACCAGCTGGTCTCAATATAATCCCCTGTCCGTAATATTGTAATATTTGTTGGAGACTCACTACTAGCTTTGTGCCGTGGATGATAGAGTGGATACAGAGAAAAAGACCCTTTTTGCGTGTGTGTGATCCTCGCCTTTGCCAGGTTGCTATAAAAAAAGATGCCCAACCCCATCTGAGATTTACATCTCTTAAGCCTTATTTGTCTCAAGGCTCTGGCCGATTGCCTTACGTACTTATAATTAGATTCTTCAAACTATTAGAAGTAAAGCATATACTCCATCATAACTCTGACTGCCTGAACTTAAAGTCCTGGCAGAATTTTTACTTTTCCTCCTGGTTGAGATGACCTGAACTCAAAGTGTATGCTTGAAACAATAAGTCAACTAGGCAAGCTGTATGCTTTAACCAAGCATTGCTTGAGGCAAGCAAGAAGTCATCTTTGCCCAGTCTGTTGTGGTCCTGAATACGCGGTAGCCTGCAAACAAGGTTTAAATAAGGAGAAAGGTTGAAAAGCGTTATAAAGTAAGCCGTCCCAGTCAATGCAAGCTCGGCAAAAGAAAACCCTCTGAAAACGAGGCTGTATGCCGAACGTACAAATACCTTTTGCAATTCCTAGCCAATACGTTTATGCAGCACTTAAACGCAACACCACTAGCTTACCGTGGAGTAAGCTATGACGCCACTCGGCTGAAGCAATTTGCGACCCGCGGGTGGAAGAAAAAAAATGTCAGCCTGCATACATTTTAATGAAAAGGCCATGTAACACAATGCGGGTGTGATTACCGGAGTTGCAAGAGCAAGCACGAGTTGAGGTACATATCGGAGGACTTGCACACCATTCGCAAGCCAACACGTATGCTAACAATGATTCCTCACATACGTACAGCATGCTTCAAGAAGGTTTGACAGGGCACTCACAGTCGGCGATGGAATCGGGGCTGGCGGCGGCGGTTGAACTGGGGCAAGGGGCGGAACAGGTGGCGTTAATGCTGATGGATTTCCGTCAGGTGAGGCTGGGGCCACTGGTGTTAGTACGGCAGGTGAGGGTGGGGCCACTGGTGTTGGTATGGCAGGTGATGAGGGTGGGGCCACAGGTACCGGGGGCGGTGGTGGCGGTGGCGGTGTGATGAGCTGCTGAAGGCGCCGACTATTGAGCACTGCAAAGGAAATCAAGGCGTGGTGTGAGAAATAGGTGTTATAGGTGATAGTGGCCGGCTTTGCATCCTCTCCAGAGATTCGATGACAGTGGTTAAAATAAATTACAGAATGTTTTCCTTAACCAATTGCAGCCCAGGTGTTGCGTCGCATGCGGTGAACGCTCAAAATACATACCGCCCGCGGAGTGGCCGCACACCACCAAAAGAGTGGCCAGGGACGCAATTATTGTGTGCATTTAGATTGTACGATTTTTTAATAAAAATTCCTTTACTGGATAAAATCTGTGGTATGGTAACGATCGGCCCTTCAATTACAATCTTATTAAGCATATAAATGTTTACACTAGAATGTTTGCGCACGACCGGCTTTTGCCTGTCCAAGGTCCATTCCAGCTCGCTTGGCCCTCAATCCTGGCTATGAGGCAGTCCAAATTGCTAGCATAATGGCCCATTTGGAAATTTTCCTGCCTGCCATTCTTGCCAGCCATGTCCTGGCCTTTCTGTTGCTGTTTGCTGGACGCCTGCGATCCAGGTGGTGGCCCTTATTTCCCCCCCCCCCCCTGGATCAAGGCAGCTCAGCAATAATGCCAGTAAAGGCCAATCACAGACGGAGGCAGCAGCGCCGCACCGTCAGCGGAGGCATGCGGGTTGTAGGAAGCAAAAAGAGCCCTCAACATCCCCTCCACCTTCCACCCCACTGCCCAGCACCCCCCCCCATTCCCACGCTCACATGGAAGAATTTGAGCTACACCATAACCGGAGGCTGCGGCAGTACAAAGTGCACGAGGCCGTTGATCAATGTAAGTTGCAGCAAAAGTTCAGAATGTGCTGGACGTAATATGCTTGACAATCCCTGTTATGTAAACGCACTTCCCTACCTCAGGTCACTGGATGTGCAGTTGTGGGCCAGATGAAAGCCATAGTGGGGCCAAGCGGTGCAGGAAAGAGCACACTGCTAGAGCTTCTTGGAAGGTAGTCGTTAACGCGGGCAATAAAAACCACGCTCAGCCAAGATCAGAGCAGAAACCTTGAACTTCTATGGACCATCTCCTGTTGCAGCAATCTTGTGTCCCCCCCCATTTTCTGCAGAGGTCCTCCTGTGGGAAGCGTTTTAGCAAGCTACAGCTCTTTACAGCAAGCCAGCTGTAGAGGGCGCTTTGCTGCAGCTCTTAAAAAGGCAGGCAGCTTTGTCACCGGAGGGGGTCAAGTCAAGGTTGAGGTGCGTCAAGCATGTTTTAGGCTGCTTTGTTGTGCACAAGCTTGAGCCCAACTTTGCTGCCTTGCTGCCTTGCCCTAAACCATTGAAACGAGTGTGATCTGGTGTACCATTCAATATAATCGCTTGTGTCCTCCGGGGTCGTGTTGAGCTCACTCCTCCTTCATTGCCAAAATGGATCCTTCTTCATTGCCAAAAACGGATTCTCACTCCTCCTTCATTGCCAAAAGGGTCGTGTTGAGCTAGGAGGGAAGTGTTGCTGGGACAGCGAGGGCATCACAACTACAACAGAGAGTACTCAGGATGCATCAACAACCTTTCGTACGTGCTACATACCTCAGGTGGGAAAGGGATGATGTAAGAATAACACACGACTTGTGTTACATATACAAGCTTGTAACGAGAAAGCTGAAAGGGTGCTCTCACAACTTGTCAAAAATTGAGCTGCCTGTTCCGTGCACAATGAGGCGCACATGCTTTTACTGACACCCCATGCCCTAACATCAATGTTGTTAAACCAAATAAAAACAGTGTGCAGCTCTAGCAAAGTAGCCCACGAGTTGATCCGACTGAGCTAAATAGCAAGGCATCTTCTTTAGGTGATTACCTTGATCAATCACCCCATGGAGTACAACTGCCCACTTCTCTCCTGCAGGAGGAGATCCTTGTGCCCACGTGCACCGTTGGAGAGTCTGTGATTTTTGCACATGGGATGGCATCGGCTGGCAGAGAAAGCCTTGCAAACAAGGACGCTCCAAAAGACATCCTGCAACGCCTGGGTTTAGCTGAACTGTGGGATACTAGGGTGTGTTTTTAGCTGCATTCATAGCAACATTCATGCTCGAATGGACAAGACATGTGTTTGGATCGCTGTAGTAACGCGTGACGTAATTCAGAAGTCAGCCAGCAATTGCATGAACAGCCAAAAATATTCCACTTTGCCTCAGTCCATGTGTTTTTCCTCTGTGTCGTATGCAGCCCATCCTCCCTACTATACATTTAAAAACAGGTCGGTGGGATCCTAGTGGGAGGCACGAGGATGAGAGGCTTGTCCGGAGGAGAGAGAAAACGGCTTTCGATTGCCATCAGCCTGCTTTCTCTGCCCCCTCAGCCCCTTCAGGAGGGTGCATTGTTCACCACCTTGCTCCTGGATGAACCTACTTCAGGTGCGTTCTGTTATTTTGTCCCCACAACGTTCTCTCCTTATCTATGCCAAGTGTATAGTGTAGAGTACTTGTTTTCCTTTACGCAGCTGCACTCAAGATCTACAGCAGCACTGTGAGCAGGCTGCTGTTATTTCAAAATTTAAGCCTGCCCACCCTTGATAACCTGGCTGCGCATTTTTAAATTCAGCTATGCTCCCTCATCAAATATCAGCCTAGTTTGCCTTGTGACCTGATCTGTGCTTCCTTCCCTACTGACCTATATTTTTCTGTCAGTATATACCATGCAGATTGATTGAAGCATTGACCAGCATCATGCACCTTCCCTCAATTAACGTTGTGCTGTGGGATGTTTTGGGGAAACAAGCATGACAAGTGTTTCCCAAAACAGCAACAAAGCTTAGATTGTTTGCACGTTGCAAATTGCAAACACTAACGGAACCAAACTCCACATGCAGGGCTGGATAGCACATGCGCATTGTCTGTCTGCGAGTACCTGGAGCGTCTGGCCACTGAGACAAGACAGGCTGGGGACAATAGTAAGAATCTGGGAAGCAGTGGAGGTGCAATAGGAGGCACTGCCGTTGTGGCCACTATTCACCAGCCAAGGCCTTGCATCTGGAAGCTGTTTGACCTGGTGCGCGTATGCAGGGATACAATGGGAGCAAGGTCGCAGCTTGCCGTTTTACTTTGATGCTGAAATGGTGCATGGGCAGAAGGTGCAGTTTGTTGTTGTTTAGTGGAAGTTAGAGGTAACCAAAAAGTTCTTGTACATTACAGTACAAGTGATTATGCTACAGATAAATGCTAAATCCCATTCAACTTTATATACTAAGACCCTACCAGCTGGACCACATATCCACACACTGGTAGCATACTTACAATGACCCACATGCAGGTCACAGTTCTTGAGAAGGGCAAACTAGTTTACTTTGGGCCCTGTGACCGGCTGATGCCATTCTTTGAGAGGGGGCTCAGCAGGTATGCGAGTGAGGGGAAAGGGAACAAGGTAAAACGTAGGCGGTCAAAAACAACTTTCCTTGGTAATCAAGGAGGAATAGCCCCTTTGAGGAAACTGCAAAATTTTTACATAAAAGGGCAGTGAAAGTGCTGCCACGCACCATACGTGGATTAAGGAAGATGGCCACTTCGTTCGATTCTCAATTACAGTACACTTTTCCAAGCCAGGCAATTGGGAGGTCACAACTTGTTTTTGAAGTCTGATTTTTGTCACATTTGTTCAGAGATACAACAAGGCTTGATATTTTTTTCCTCATCTGTGGTGTAGGAGGTTTGCGTTAACTGGTACCAAAGTGGCTCCATTTCCTTATTTGATGTGGGGAGTGGCTCTCCACTGCCTGCATACCTAGTTATTTTGTTGTCTAACGAGGGCGCGTAATACAAACAAGATAGGCTGTCAATCCCTCCCAGCAGAGATTGTGTATGCTTATGCACGCAGATCAAACTGATGGCAGGTTTTTAGGCCCTATGAGTATCACAAACTGAGCCTTTCTGATATGGCCACATATGGGTTGATTTGACACTTGAGTTGACTTAATAGGTTACGTGTCACGAGAAGAAACAATATGTAAATTTGATGCTGCTCCTAACTACATAGTGTTCCTGTCTGTTGTTCCACAAGGGTGCACTAATCTTTAGGCACAAAAGAACAATTCTAAGCACATCGCATGTTGTATTTTTTCCCACCTAGTAATACAGGCAGATACAAACTTTCATGATCTGGCAAGTACGTCCTGTTACCTCCAACAGCTAGCGGCTGGCACACGATCACACAACGCAACCAGCCTTGCTGGTTAAACTTTGATGATAGGCTAGCATCTATTAGTTCTTTTGTCACACTTTCCTAGCAAGGGTTACTTTTTTTTGTCTATGCCACAGAGGACTGCTCCCTCCCTACAGCCCCAAGGTGCATGGTGCCGTCCCAGATTACGTACTTGAAGTACTAGCTACTGGCAGTGCAGGGGGAGAAGCGGTTCGTACTGGTACCTCATGCACGCACAGCAATAACATCAAGTGTGTGCGCCGCAAATTCAGCAGCAACAGTGGCAAGGGGGGAGTCCAGCGCAAGGTCAGCAGCAACAGCAGCAAGGGAGTCCAGGTGGTGCGGCGAAAAAGCAGCGGTCAAAGACCTCAGAACGGCAGATCAAGAGCCAGGAGGAGGGGGGGAGGTATTGATGACGTCAACCAGAGTGGACAGGTGATGCTGCAAGTGTTTCAGGAAGAGGCCTCGTTGCAGCTGCAGGTGTGTGTGTGTGTGTGTGTGTGTGTGTGTGTGTGTGTGTGTGTGTGTATATATGTGTGTGTGTGCGTTTGTGTGTCTGTGTGTGTGTGTGTGTGTGTGTGTGTGTGTGTATGTGTGTGTGTGTGTGTGTGTTTGTGTGTGTGTGTGAATGTGTGTGTGTGTGTGTGTGTGTGTATGTGTGTGTGTGTGTGTGTGTGTGTGTGTGTGTGTTTGTGTGT
>Ga0307968_1000546_pt1 | contig 27196 bp, 23 predicted proteins | sample OrgLakmetagen650_FD_201834 | JGI IMG/M metagenome (GOLD analysis project Ga0307968, IMG submission 201834) | Saline water microbial communities from Organic Lake, Antarctica - #650 | ecosystem: Environmental > Aquatic > Non-marine Saline and Alkaline > Saline | place: Antarctica: Organic Lake...
CACACCCACACCCACACCCACACCCACACCCACACCCACACCCACACCCACACCCACACCCACACCCACACCCACACCCACACCCACACCCACACCCATACACAAACACACACAAATACACTGACACACAGACACAAACTCACACGCACACACACCAGGTACATTTTGACCAGCCCTCCAACTTGGCACTCAAATGCCACAAGGACTTGACAGAGTGCTGGTAAGCCAAAAGCCAGTTAACCGGTATTGCTTTGCAAGGAAGCTAAGCTAAAGCCTAAGCTCGACAGCCAAAGTTTAGCATCTGCTCTTCAACCGCACGCTTTAAATTTTGAACGCTGTTTAGAGGTAAGCTGTGAATGTGTTGTACTTCTTGTAGGGTTAATATCTGATGCAATCAATCTCTGTGTCAGTAATAAACGTCGACTTTTTTGATCGGGATTATCACAGGGAGAAGTCCAAGCGGCTAGCTGCCGGCACTCTGGTAGCCCTTTGGTGGGAGCCTGAAGGCAAGAGAGAAGTGTTAAGAACACTGCTGTTGCCTGTAGGGTGGTGCAAAGTGCAGCTGCTGAGTTAAAATGTGACCTGCGACATGCAACCTTGCTAAAGCCTTGTTGTGACGAATCTGCAGAGATCTCTTTGGAGCCATGAAACCTAAACCACGGATTGCCTTGTGTGCTTATGTGTCTTTGTGCAGGTCCGCAGGAGCCACGTATTGAGCTAGCAGTGGTTGCTGCTGTCAAACCAGAGACGCGCCGTGCCTGTCTGGCACCCAAAAACCCTAGCGATCGTCCAAAGTTATGCCTCAGGTCTGGCAAATTGAGTTGTTGTACTGTATTGCTTGAGATTTGAGGGTGGCCAGTGGGCATAGAATTGATGATTAAGACTGCAATATACTGGCTTTGACCTGTAGACGGCGCATTAATCATGCATGATGCTGCTCTGGTACATCTATCAAGGAAAAAAAGTAAAAACAGGCGCCTTAACGCACCTGTCGTCACATGCACTCTTTGCATCAGTAGTGGGTGGAGAAATTTTTATCTGCCGTCAGGTTACATGTGCTTTAAAAATTTTGTGGCAGGCTGAAATTGCAGGTGCACATTTTTAAAACTTCCAGCTTCCAGCACACACATAGTCTGGAACCATAGCCCTTGTCAGAGCTACTGTCCGTAAAAAAATGAGTCAATTAAGCCATATTGTTTCTCGCTCGTTTTGTTTTGCCTGTAGGTTATTTGTGGGGCAGTCTGACTTCATGGTAGCTCTTATGAGAGCAAACGTGCAGGGTACAGGCTCTGAGGTAAATATGACCGACGGAAATTTGGCTAGTACAGCTCAGGCAAATACCTTTAGATAGCAAGCACAAATCTTTTGGTAGCAAGCACAAACACATTGCTGCGATTCTAAGTGGCGATGGAATATAGTAGCTATGGCGCTTCCTAGTCCTGCAAGCCTTACTTTCTCTTCAGTTAATAAATGCTGCCGACGCAATAGCAGTTCAAAATGCATCCATACACTATTCAAAAACGATCTTCCTTTTACCACCATCCATGATCATCAATACAGGTCGTAATGGTTCAAGAGAGCAACAGCTTCTTTGCATACGAGCCTATCCTGAAGGTAGTCATGCAAGCCTCTTTTACCTCATCGAGTTTAAAAGGTATCCTTGACTTCTGGCCCAACATTCTAAAAATTGGTATGCCCTTTGTCCAGGCTTTGCAAACCATGACGACGATTCCTCTTGCGCACGTCTTGCTTCCAGCCGCCCAGCAATCAGGTAAACACACACACAAAGTTACAGCAGGTGTGTTATTCCTTCCCTGGAGATGCCTGAACACTCCCTTTCCGACTGTGCTGGAATGGACAAGCCTTGTTGTTATGATACACGTTTTCAGGCTTAATTGATGTGCCTGCCTACGCACTTGGGGCAAAGTACAACCTGTCTTGCTTGATAAGCAAGGACAAGCTCAAGAGCTTGGACTGCTCAGTTGAAGAAAACAGCAGGTGTGAATTAACCGCTTGTTTTTAATCCATCCAAGCAGCTATCCGGAGATTGTGTCTCATTGCATTTGTTCATTCATTTCATGTATGTAATGCAGATGAACAGATGAAGCATGCATATTCCGCTAGGATATTGTAATACCAGCTACAAATGGAAAAGCTGCAGAGGCCCACAATCAATAATTAATTAAGTTTGTGGGGTGGGCACCTCTGTAGCCTCCTCCCTGTCATTCTTACCGTATTATCAATTATCATATACAGTGGCTATAACCTATGGTTGTTAGCTCTTTTCCCAGCTAAGTAAGGCACCTTTTGAGAGTGTTGGCACTAGAATCGAGGCGGTCTTTACATACAAGTAGTAGTCAGACAAAAGCATTAAATGCATTGTGTGTGTGCATGTGTGCGTATGACGTACATGCTTTTCACCTTTAACCCACCCCTCAGGATTACGACCCAGCTGAGGGCAGTGGACACAAGCCGTGAAGCATTTCCGCTGGAGTTGTTGCAGCAGGCTAGCACCCTGGATGAGGCACAGGTGGGGTGCCTCATGAACCCTTGGTAATTCTTGTCACGTATCATGCGTAATAATTGGTAGCAGCAGATGTGACAAGCGCGCTAGTTGTCAGTGTATTTAGTTTGAAAAGCCTGGCTGATAAACTGGAAGGACCTGGTTGGATTTATGTGACTGCATACCTTAAGCTGGGTGGACCTGTATTAATAAGTAGGGTTGGCCAGAACCATATATATACGGTGTACATACAGTATTTTTGGCTTCAAAATCACCAAATATATGGTGTATATATACGCATATATACGGTTCTGGCCAACCCTAATTATAAGGTACTGCATACCTTGTCAATTGGGTTGAATTGATGTGCCGAGGTTAATTCTTTGTGGCGGCAGTATAATCACCAGCAATGCAATCAGCAGGTTGTGCAAGGTCATTCCAATGCTTGCTGCTAAATTAAGATTATAAGCCACTATCCTATGCTGGCAACATTTTATTGCTGCTCCTTTAAACAATGAAGGACCCAGCACATACTGCGGGTGAGGGTTTCATTTTAAATCAAGTCATACTTCTCGTTGTTGAAATGCTTTTAAACACTGAAACCATCTCGTTGAGCGCTACCTTCAGACATTGATTCCATTTGTGACATTAGAGCTAGCTTGGCTGTCTATGTTTCTATTCAGGCCAAAGCTGTGAGGGATGCTCTGCTTTCCGAGGTTGCTCTCATCCTGGGGCCTCCAGGAACAGGTGATATACTTCAAGAGGAGTTTCAAGGCAGTGTTGATTTGTCTGTGCTGAATCTTTTTTTCCAGCCGGCCGATATCTTTCCTTTACTGCTATGCATTATTTTTTCTCGACAAGAAAACCCAGGAAGGATAAGCCTTAAAGGGAGGAAGTGAAAACAAAAAAACGAAACGTCCCACACAAACATACCTTCAAGGCTGACATCTCCAACAGGCAGCATGGTTCACGCAATGGCCATGCCTTTGTGGTCTCTTCTTTTATTACTGTCTCACTCTAAGGAAACTAAACGTAGCAAAGGCTCAAATATGATGGCATTTTGTCCTTCCCCTGCCACAGCCTCTTCACTTATACATCACATCTTTATATAGGTATGGTGCCATGTGCTTTCCTTGCTGCAGACTCTCCTTCAATATCACACGTTTAGTCATGGTGCCATTTCCTTTCCCTGATACTAATTCTCCTTCAAAATCACATTTATATGTATGATGTTGATATTCTTCCCTACCACAGCCTCCCTCCTCTTATATTGCATCAAGGTATGATGATGTTAGTACTCCCCCCTGCAACAGGCTCTTTACTTGTGTCACCTTTTTATGCAACACACAGGCAAGACGTTCCTGGGAGTGAAGATTCTGCAGGTGCTGCTTAGCAACACTTGCAACACCCAGCACCTGAGGCCAAGGGAGGCGAATGCATTATCTGACATTGATGCAGCAGTCGACCTGGATGATTTGGTGGAACGGCATGGTGAAGGGGACCTGGATGGCTTGGTGCAGCGGCGAGGTGCGAGATTGGAAAGCTAGCTGTGTTTGCTCCTGCTCAGTGCATTAATGGTTGGTCAGGAAGCAGATCAAATGAAGCAATGAGAGTCATTAACTGTGCCTTTGATTCAGCATCCTGACAGAATATCCTTGATGGCACGCATCTACTACCATCATTCTGCTTGATTGGGTTCTTTCATTCTTTGTATAGGCGGCCCTGATGGCATAAATGTGGGCCCCATTCTGGTGGTGTGCTTCACGAACCATGCTCTGGACTCCTTCTTAGAAGATATTCTGGCCTCTAAAGCCACGGACAGCCTAATCCGTGTTGTAAGTGGATGCTACAAATGGTCTTCTTTGCAAATGTTAATAGTCTGAACAATCTAGCGCAAAGTAGGTGTATAGGAAAGCTAGCATGCAAACTTCCAGCCATCTCATTTCGTATGGTGCAGGGGTTTTTCAAGTTCTTGCCACAAGTTCAAGTTATTTCCATGAGTGCAAGAGTTCTTGCCATGAGTTCAAGTTCTTGCCATGAGCTAAAAGGTTTGTTTCAATTGCTCGCAGGGTGGCAGGGGATCTGATAAACTCAGGGAATACAACCTTGCAAATTTGGGCACGCGGGTAAGAGCAATGTAGCTTCACCTTGGTAACGCTTTGAGCACTTGAAATCTTGCAAAATAATAAATCGTAAGAGGCTGCTGGCACAGTAAAACATGCAGCCCATTCATTCCCCCCCCCCCCATCTGAAGCAGAGTGGCCACACAAACTTTGAAAAGATGAATTGTCGTCCTCATCTTGCTAAGCTTCATTCCAAATGACTCGCATATATTGCCTGGGTTTCTAAGCAGAGACCCTAATAACCATTTGCAGGCAGGAGGAAGGAGAGTTGCCATTTTGCGTGGACGGATGGAGGTGTTGGAGGCAGAAGTGAATGTTCTGCAACAAAAACTGTCTGCTGCTGCAGTTCCGAGGTATATGTTTGTCAGTGGATGCGAGGGAGCAGGCGATGTCTGCTTCTGTTATGTTTGATTCTTCTTACACACACAGTTATGTTCCGAGGTATATGTTTGTCAGTGGATGCGAGGAAGCAGGCGATGTCTGCTTCTGTTATGTTTGATTCTTCTTACTCACACAGTTATGTCTCCGGGTTTTGAAGATCTCAATTTGTGAACTTCCTTGACTAGGTATACCTTATTAAATTCCAAGCTCGTGCTTTCCTGATTCTTGCCTGATAAGCTTCTCAAACTGCCAAAGTCTTTAGAAAACCTCCTTTCAATATAAGAGTTTTGTCCCTCTCTATCCTTTATTAATACAAGTACATATAAGGCTTGCAAAGGAGACCGTCCTCCACCACTCTTGCACATTCTTTGACACTACCGCACACTGTTTCATTTTTACCGTGCCAGGGCTCTAACATGGAATGTAGCTGAGCACACGGGCTTGCTTCGTTCTGTCTTCACTGCTGACCAAGTTGATGCGTTTGAGAGAGGGTTGCGGCCATGGAATCGACCTCAGGAGAAGTTTGTGGATGAGGATGGCTTTGAGCACGTGGTAGGATAGGATCTGTGCATTTGCCTGCTTACATCGATGTCGTAGGCCACAAATACGGCCTATAAGCTGTAAGCACAACACTCAATTTGATGTACACACACAAAACTGTCGCATTTGTCTTGTAATTTGACAGAACAATGCTTTGTGTTTGACCTTGAGTGTTCATGTCAGCAAGGCATGGATGTTGCCAGCGTGTACTGAAACTGGACGCAATGCTAGTATGCTGGTGCCAGAATTCATGCTTTGTTGTTGACTCTACCTCTTGCTGGGCTAACTTCTTCTCTTCTACAGGTTAATAGAAGGCACAAATCGACTGACCTACTGCTGGACTGGGTGGCGAGCACTCCGGTGCAAGATTGTAGGTCTTGCATGCTTTGTTCTAGGTCGACCACAACCTTCTAACAATGTACATTGTATTCTTTTGCACAAGGCTTTGATTGCCTCAACAGTGTCGAATACATAGAACGTGTGTAATCACTTTGATCTCCAGGGGCAGTGGGGAGGCTGGGGCCTGTGCCAGAAAGGATGAACCCGAAGCAGCGGATAGAAATGGCACCTCCTCATGTTTTGGACATGCTGTGAGTATGGAATACTACAGAGGCTGTTTACCTTATACACTTATTGAGCTGTTGCAGCTTGTACAAGGAGCTTTTAATGTGGCATCAACCTTTCTTGATGCGTGGCTGGCAGGCTTGGTTTCTACTTGTTTCACTTCAATGCAGCCAACCACAGAGCTTCATAATGTTAGCCACATAACAACTTATCTTAAAAACATACGTAGCATCAGTTGGCAACCACAGTCACAAAGTCAACTATATTGCATCATTGCACATGCGTGCCTTAATGCCTGCTCACATGTACAATACCTTTTTACCTGCCATTCATTGCAACACTTCATGGACGTGTGAACACTGCCACTCATGCTAGTGCTTATGCTACCACTTACGTGCACATTGCCTTCCACTAAAATTTGCTTTTACAGCTTCCACAACCGTCCTCGTGAGGAGTTGCAGCTGGTGACTCAAGTGTGGGGCATGAGCAGGTGATGTGGCACGCTACGTACAGAAGCACTTGTAGACCACTGAAAAGGGGATTACCTTCGAGATTTTAGCTCGAGCAATTCTGTTACAAGTTTTCAAATGTTGCAACTTCGTTTTTCCTCAGGCGGGAGCGAGAGTTTCTGTATGAGCTGCTGCAGGAAAGGATGAGCAGCGACGGTGTTGATGAGTTAGCACGAGTCTCAGCTGAGATCGAAGTGGCTCGCAAGCAGCTGCAGGTACTAGCTTTTTCCATTAGTCTCATCATGTTTTGCTTGTTGCGGTATGATAGTGAAATTCGTACAGGACCGGGCAGATTGGAATTGACTCGAAACTGGTCCTCACATTGTTTTTGCATTCACTTGCGGTCGTGCATCTCAATTGTGTCCTTGCAATCTTGCCCCACACAGGCAGAGTACGACATTGCATCCATGGAAGCCCTCGCAAAAGGTGTGGCACTGACAAAACGCAGAGCTGACCTGGATCATATCATTTTGTTACCATAGATGTCAGATCATAGATCATAGACACAGCCCCTTTCCTTTGATAAAGCTGTTCTTTCTGACGCATCTCTCTCTGTATTGCAAACAGCCTAAAGCAAATGCCGCACACTCCAATTACTTGCCATACCCACTCCTACTCGTGTCTTCAGCGCGCATAGTCGGATGTACCACCAGCGGGCTTGCCAAGATGCAGCACCTCATCTCTGCTATCCGGCCTCGAATTGTAGTAGTGGAAGTGAGTACTGCAATGACGGCAGTAACAAGCATATTCTGCTGTCAGTGACGTAGGAAGAACAAGGGGAGTTACCTGCACTGGAAATCAAATCACAAAGGGGAATCAAACTGTATAAATATGGATGAAATGCTTCTCGTCAAGACTGGATGTGGTATGACTCAGATCAGGGGAACCAGTTTTAGACCAGGAGGGCTGTAGTCTTGTCCATATTTGGTTACTAATTAGGATTGGCAACAGCATTAGTGATGTGCATCTAGTATGGACAAGTTAGGCAGTGTAGCTGCTTGACAGAATGCTCATGGAGCACGGATGCAGGTATCATGACGGTTGAGAGTTAAGACTCAGTACCTTGAAAGGCTCCAAAGTTGTAGATGGTGCCACCCACACCCAAAGGGTTGATGTGGAGGCTCCTTGAAGGATGGTGCAGAGATGTTTGTGCTGTACTGCGCGGGTCTCGATTGGTTCCAGGATCTAGTGTCCTCACAGTACTTGATCTCGATGAGGTGGATGTCACGGTGGTGGTTGCCGAGATACTTAGGTCGGTGCTGTCTGGAGATTGTAGTAATGGCAGCCCTGTCTGTGGCTGGCGCGGCACTGCTGAGGCGCTCCCAACCACCATGGTTAACACAAAGGCGCATATTAAACACATAGTAACACATAATAACACATAGTAGCACAAAGGGGTGGGGGCTCCAGGAGATGATAAAATGCTCTCATAATGAGTGACGCAATGGCCCGGGAGCTCTTGAAACCAAAGTCCAGGTGTTTGTTCAAGGTTCCTCATCCAATCATCAAGGTTCCTTTTCCAATCATCAATATTCCTTTTCCAATCATCAAGTTGTTTGCTTTCTGCATGGCGCAACTAACCTACATTTAAATCACACTTACAATTTGCGTATGTACACAGGAAGCAGCAGAAGTGCTTGAAGCCCACATACTGACAAGCCTGAGCAAGTACACAGAGCATCTCATCCTGATCGGGGACCATGAGCAGTGAGCACAGCTTCTCTTATGATGCCACACTTTGTGATCTGCTCTACGTGAAATGGCTACCACTCAGACACTGCTCATCATGCGTCATGATTTGCAATGTTGCCACCTCAACGCCCTTGTATTATATAATTCTTTTACATATCTATTAAAATAATTTGCGAAAACATGTAAGAAGGACGGTTTCATAGGTGCAAGTGCCTGTTTCCATCCTCTCTCTTGCACGCACTTTATTCTTACTTTTCCTGTCACGCAATGCCATATTCCAGGCTCAGGCCAAAGCCCAATCTGTACGAGCTACAAGCCATCTCCAACAGGTAATATCATAGGCTTCCGGAATCGTGCTTGACCGTTGATGCTTATGGTGCCCGTGCTTGACCGTGACGCTTATGGTGACCGTGATGCTTATAGGCTCCCGGAACCGTGCTTGACCGTGATGCTTATGGTGACCGTGATGCTTATAGGCTCCCGGAACCGTGCTTGACCGTGATGCTTATGGTGACCGTGATGCTTATAGGCTCCCGGAACTGTGCTTGACCGTGATGCTTATGGTGACCGTGATGCTTATAGGCTCCCGGAACTGTGCTTGACGGTGATGCTTATGGTGACCGTGATGCTTATAGGCTCCCAGAACCGTGCTTGACCGTGATGCTTATGGTGACCGTGATGCTTATAGGCTCCCGGAACCGTGCTTGACCGTGATGCTTATAGGCTCCCGGAACCGTGCTTGACCGTGATGCTTATGGTGACCGTGATGCTTATAGGCTCCCGGAACTGTGCTTGACCGTGATGCTTATGGTGACCGTGATGCTTATAGGCTCCCGGAACTGTGCTTGACCGTGATGCTTATGGTGACCGTTGATGCTTATGGTGCCCAGGGCACGTGTTGGCATACAATTAGTGTCATGGATGATTCTCATACGCCCTCTTGGTCCTAATCCTGAAACCTTATCCTTACAATTTCCAATTTCTATTCAGGGGCTACGACCTTGACATCTCCATGTTTGAACGCCTGGTGACCCGCGGTGCTATCCCTGTGGCCTTGCTGCAAGAGCAGCACCGCATGCGTCCGCAGATCTCTGCGTAAGCATTGATTTTAAAGCAGGCAATTGACATGTGTGTAACAGGATTTCCTTACTATGCAGCTGTTTCTTGATGGTGGTGACAGTGACTGAAGGGTGTGGTGTACCTAATACCCAATCGCCTCCAATCCTGGTACTATGCCAAACAAACAGCTTGTCCAGCTGCACACCTCCCCTGCAGACTTCTCTTTCAACCTCATCTGCGTTAATGTGCTCCACGCTTTAACAACTGCAGCTTCAGCGTAGACTACCTATAACTAGACGATGCCTGAAACTCGACAATGCTTGTGACTTGACAATACCTGCATAACTGGACATTACCTGGTAACTCGACAATGCTTGTGACTTAACAATACCTGCATAATTGGACAATACCTGGACTGGACAATACCTGCATAACTAGACAATACCTGGTAACTGGACAATACTTGCACTTCTCCATCTCCTCTATAACTCCAGGCTCATAAAAAACAGCATCTACCCCCAGCTTACGGACGCCCCCAAAGTGCTGACCTACCCTCACGTTCCGGGAATGAAGCAGGATGTTTTTTTCCTTGACCACGACCACAAGGGTATGTGCTGCACAGCCCAATAGTTTTGGCTTGTCTGTTGATTATATAAGACTCCTCCTTTGCTTTTGAGCCTTCCCTCGTCTGCCATTGTTGGGAAGGACATGGTGCTGCTTCTTTTCCTCACCTCACAGCATAACATCATCATTGCATTTTTCTCCCTTACTGCCCTTTGCTCAGCCCGCTAAACTAAGCATCTCTTAGATCGCACCCGTGACTTGCTGATCTCTGATATCCATGGAAGCCCTGCTGCATCTCGCCTTGATCTATCCGCCACTGTTTCCTTTTGCGTTTGTCCTCCTCCCTGCACTTGAAGAGGGCGGCCAAGGAGATGATGGAGATGGTCGCAGTAAATTCAACAATTGGGAGGCATGCTACTCTGTGGGCTTGGCTTCTTACCTATTGCTGCAAGGGATCCCCCCAGGTGCATTCATAAACCCTTTACCAATCGACCTATGTCTATGGCTACCTATGTTCATCAATTGACCTATGTGTATGACTACCGATACGTGTGTATGACTGCTAATTTCGAGTAAATGTAGAGCACTCTGAAATAACTAAACCAGCAATTTTAGCCATTTTCTATGAATTCCAATCACTTCCCTTTATTGAACAGCTCACCAGAGGACATCTTCATCCTGCTTTGTTCACACCACTTCCCTTTGTTCTGATCACTTCCCTTTGTTCTGATTAATTCCCTTTGTTCTGACCACTTCCCTTTGTTTTGATCACTTCCCTTTGTTCTGATCACTTCCCTTTGTTGACCTGCTCACCAGAGGACATCGTGATCCTGGTGCCCTACGTTGGCCAGCTGTTTGCAATGCGGAAGCAGCTCAGTGTCGCTCAGCTGCGAATGGTGAGAAAAGGATGGTACCAAGTGCTTCAGGGCTGAATAAGCCACCTTGGAATTCGGTGCCTCGCTTTCATATTATGCTGGCATTTTTAGTTTGCGTTTAAACCCTTACTGTTAGGGATTATACATAGGGTTGGCCAGAACCGTATATGTACACCGTATATGAACGTATATTTGGTGATTTCCCTTCCAACAACCCCGTGTATACACCGTATATATCTATGGTTCTGCCAACCCTGATTGTACAATGCGCCCAAACAAAGCAGCTGCCAAGAAATTGGGATAGTTTCTCAGGTACATGTTTTTGCGACAAAAACAGGTGGCTTCTGAGAGAGATGAAGAGGACATGCAGCGAGCGGAGGAGGAGGAGGTGGAGGAGGAGGTTGAAGCAGATGGTAAAACAATGTTTGATGTCAAGCCTCTGTGCAGTAAGGGTGCTGCCTTGACGATGGTCGCTCTGACAAAGGCTGAGTGTCTCTGGGTTGCATTTATCCTTGATTAAAGTTCTTGTCGGATGAAAGGCTGGATGTGCAATGTGGTGTGTGTCCAAGCCTCACCTCACCTCACCTCCTGTCCTTCTTTACTCAGGTACTCCTGGTGGTCGTATCGTTACTGCCAAACAGATCCGGGTTGCGACCGTGGACAACTTTCAGGTGAGCTTTGCTTATTTGGGTGCCTTGCACCCAAGCAATTGCTTCTGCAGTTGTATTATAGTTGCAGCATGCACTTATGAAATGTAGGTGGCCTGACTTCCACATTTTGTTTACACACCATAATACCTCTGGTCAACCCAATCCATTTGTGGTGTGCCAAACCACGTACATGACATTTGTGCTTGCAGGGAGAAGAGGCAAAGGTCATCATCCTCTCCACCACCCGCAACAACAAAAGCGGCAGCATCGGATTTTTGAAAATGCGGAACCGCATCAACGTCATGCTGTCCAGGGTGGGTTTTCTACTTGATCTGAAGTTAGGTTGATGTGACCCCACAGTGAGCCTCTAACAAGCGTCGCTCCTTTTCAATTGGCCTTTGCTCCTCTGAATGCACTCTCACCTGTTCCCTGCAGGCCAAATGGGGGATGTACATATTGGGTAATAAGGCTACATTGGAAGCCAATGCCTCAAACACTCCAATGTGGAGTGAGGTGCGTGAAGGACATGATTTATTGTGGTATAGAGCGCATGAGAACAAACGAGCGCATGAGAAGAAATGTGTGCACATGAACGAACAGGCCAGAAGGTGAAATTAGCGTGGGAAAAGCCGTACAGGGTTGCCCAACATGAAAAGATCACCCTACACTTGACTAATTTTGCTGTTGCGGTGCAGGTGCTTACCCAACTCGCCCAGCATGGCTGCGTTGGCACAGAGGTGCGTGCAAGGGGGAAAGATCAGAGGCTAATAGTGCATCTGCAGTGAGTTTGAATTCCTTTGGGCATTGCTGGTACATGCATATGTATTGCTGGATACAAAAACGTGATTTTGGGTCGAGCATCACTGTTGCTAGATTTCTCATTAATGTTTCTGTGCAAACAGAGGAACACTAGATAGAAATAGTAAGGAGAGGAACACTAGATAGAAATAGTAAGCAGAGGAACACTAGATAGAAATTGTAAACAGAGATTCTTCTTTCAATTTTCCTTTATTTACTCACGTAGTAGGGAGTATGTGATACCCTCAAATTAATAAACAAAAAACAGAGGGACACTTTGTACACAAGAAAATCAGAATTGCAAATTGCGAAGGAGTGTGTATGGTGGTGGTAATCAATGTCTTGTTTGAAGCATGATCATGGTACAGAGCAGTATAAGGCTGTTTTGGGCAGCTGGATTTCCAAACAAATGTGCCTGGCGTGCATTTCCCATCTACCCACAGCTGAATGTGAAGTGCCAGCTGCACGGCCACGAGACCCCAATTACTGAGCCCACGCAGTGGACGGAGCTGGTCGGTGATGGAGGTGGGTGTAGAGAACATGACCGATGGGCGCAAATTAATGCTGAGGAGTGCTAATATCCATATATATACTCCGCTGCCTCCTCTGCTGCCAACTTGGTTCGAAGCAGGCGTGCCCTACAACAACTTTTCATTGGGACCTGGTCTTATGTTTCGTTAACAATAACCTCTGGTCACTTATTGCCATTCAGGCTGCCAGAGGCAGTGTGAGCAGCTGCTGCAATGTGGCCACCCCTGCCCCAGGTTTGCCATAAAGAAAAAAAGGGGAAAGGAGAAGAAACCTGTAAATTTCTATGCATTTGCCAACAGCACATCTTATTTTTGCCTGAGGCAGTGCTGCTGCTGCTGCTGCTGCTGCTGCCCCTGTCGCCGCAACTACTGTTGTTGCTACTGGTCCACTTAATTCTGCCAGTGCTTTTTTACAAGGAAACGCCACGTTCTGCAGTCGCATACAAAGAGCCCTCAAAGCACAATCCATCTCTAATTTTATGTCATGCTACCCGTCGACAACACAGGCGGTGCCACGTGGACGATCCAGTCCACAAAAGCGTGCGCTGTGTGCAAGACTGTGACAGAGTGCACAGGCCCTGCAATCATCCCTGCATAAAGCGCTGCTACCAGGACTGTGGCAAGTGCCTCCGGATCATCAAGGAGCCCACCCGATTGCCCTGCGGGCACGAGGCGTCAGGGTTTGAGTGCTGGAGGTGAGCATGAGGCATCAGGTTTTTTTTAGTGCTGAAGGAAAACTACACAAGCAGACGTGATCACTCCACGTTTGACTCAATGAACTACACAAGCAGTCGTGATCACTCCACGTTTGACTCTATGAACTACACAAGAAGTCGTGATCACTCCACGTTTGACTCTTTGATAAGGAAGCTGCTTTGGTGTTAGGCCGCTACATTTGATGTCTGCGACAGGATGAAGAATGCATAATTGCCGGGCATAAAAAGACAAGAAAGAGGGACCTTGTCATAGCACATGTCAGCAGTCTTCTAAACCATTGTTTCCTTTTTCTCTCCAAGCCACGGGCACCTTCTCAGCCTTTTCACTACTTTGAAAGTTAGTCCACCTGAGGTATGCAAATACAATGCTCTTTTGCTGCTGCTTGTAAAATCAGATGGCAACTTGGGCCATCAACATTTGGATTGTCAATTTTTTGGTTGTTTGCTTTCTTTTACCACATTCCACATACTTAGGGTTGGCCAGAACCATACATTCATAGGTATATATGGTGTATCTACGGTATTTTTGGCAGGGAAATCACCATACATACAGTCATATACGGTGTGTATATACAATTCTGGCCAACCCTACACATACAGGCAGTACAGTGAAGGAGCCCTGCAGTGCAAGGTGAAGGTGCAGGCTGTCATGCCTGAGTGCGGCCACACACTCGAGCTGCCGTGCTACCAGGTGATGCTTTGTTTGCACCTGGTATGCATCGTTTTAACCAGACTGTGTCTTGCTGATAAGGATGCATAACAGCTTATCTGCTAGGCCCGGTGTTTGAATCTTGGGTTGCCTGCTTGTTTGGTAAGTTTTCAATTCCTCCTTGTTTTATTGCAATTGTTGAAGCCCACCACTTCCAGGCTTTCTGTGCAGCAAAAATAATATCAGTCAATAAGGTACAGGAAATGTGCCATGACAAAAACATCCGCTGCCGTTTCTGATATGCGCAGGTTGAAGATAGGGTGCAGAGCCCTGAAAAGTGCACGGTGCCCGTGGACGTCACGATGCCAGTTTGCGGCCATTCCATGAAGGTCTGTCAAGTTGGGGGGTGGGATTGTTCCTGTCGTGTCTGGATTTTTTGTCGGTCTCGGTTCACCGTGGTACCATTTACGTCCAATTTCACCATCTTTTCTCCCATGTATATCCACGAGCTATTGGTAACAGGCCAATGAACTACGTGTATGGAACACTTAGAGTCATGAACACAACCTGCACAACCTGCATCTTTCCTCTACACTTGCGGCGTGACAAAACCCCTCGTTCCATTGTCCACTCTTCTCCCCCAATTCTATTTGTTCTGAACGACATGACCTCAGGTCTCTTGTGGGCGCAAGGCTGGAGTGCTCTCCAACCCTCTGCTCTGTGAAGCCTCTTGCGCGGCCACCTTATCATGTGGACACACGTGTGTGGGCTCCTGTGGCGGCTGCCTGTCAGATACGGTCAGCAAGCACCCCCAAGCCTTTACGAAAGGTGTGCTCTCATTTTAAATTTGAAGTTGATGTACGCATGGTGGCAACTGTTCAGGCAAAAAGGTTGATGACCCAAAAGTTTGTTAGATGTGCTCAAAAAGTATCGAATGGCTTTCCAAGGTGGCAACTTGATACCATCAAAATTCTTGTGTGGCCTTATACATACACACGGAATGATCTGACGTACCTTGTATCTTTCTAAAAGTGTATTCAGCCTGTTATTTTTGAAATCATCACTTCTAGGGTTGGCCAGAACCATGGCCAGAAGTGCTGGTTACTAGTGCCGCTGTCTGCTTCCTGTTTTGACCTTGCCACAGACTGGCTTCGAGGTGTGGATGCCCACCTAGTGGATGTCTGGACAGCCTCAGATGAGGCCAAGGCGCCGTCTCCTGCCTTGGCTTGTCGCTTTATGGATTGGATGTCAAAAAGGGAGGCTGGTGATCTTTTGCCTCTGTGGATTGCTGCTCTGAAGGTAACAAGTAGCTGCATTGATGAAGCACTGCCAGTGTTGGTTGCCAGACTAGGAGCCACCCCTTTCTTAACCAACGCTTTGTTGGTTATCGAGATAAGAAAAAACAACTATACTTTGTGTGCAGCTAGGTACCCAAAGCACATGCAATTTGTCTATGTCTCTTCCTCTCTGAAGTGACAGTCTCTTTACGTTTCCTTGCCCTCTCCACTACACCCTCCAGGGCGGTAGCTCCTCAGCTCATCCCTTCATCACAGACTTTCAGCAGCAGCACAAGCCTTGCGCTGTGCCTTGCAACAAGCCCCAGTACTGTGGTGGGTACATTAGGAATATGACTCGCTGCGTGCCATGATGGATCCCCGTGCCCTCCGTGCAAACGACTGTGTGGCTTGAAGTGTGAGCATGTGACCAAGCCCTGCACCAAGCCATGCTCAGAGCCGTGCACCGTCTGCGCTGGACCATGCAGGCACGTTGGCACAAGTTTTAGCTGTGCTGATACAATGGGGCTGCAGGTCACAGACGTGCAGTGCAGTATTGTGTGAGTGGTGTTATCCTTCCCTTAAAATCTGATTCTTGCACAAAGTGGCTTGCAACCGGGTCTGTTTTGTACACAGCGCTGCTTTAATTACTGTCAGACCACGTTGGCAGATACGTTGCGGATATGTTGGTATGGTTTGCGGCTGCTTCAAAGCAAAGAGGCTGTTTATGCAACTTGCATCCGTAATTTTTGATAAAACGACCGTTCTACAAATTACAGATATGGTCTATAAAATCACTCTTGCAGTTGGAGCTGTGTGCACAAGGGCAGCTGCAATGTGCCATGTGGTGCACCCTGCGACAGGTAAGCGGGATGTGTGTGAGTGTATATGTGTGTGTATGTGTGTGTGAATGTGTGTGTTGTGTATGTGTCCAACAGTAATCAAAGTGCTAATCTGAACCAAAATTTGTCGTATGAATCAAAAGCAGCTTTCTTTGAGCCCCTTAAAACACACACACATAAAAACAAACACCAGGCTGCCGTGCAACAAGAGGTGTGAGAAGCTGCTTCCCTGTGGCCACCGCTGTGCGTCTGTGTGTGGAGAGGTGTGCGCCCCCGAGCTGTGTGTGCACCCAGGCTGCATGGCCAAGGCGCCTGACAACTTGAAATCGCAGGTGCGCTCCTCATCAGTGGCTTGAGCTCTTGCAGCACACAAAGCAAACCACGCCCGCCTCTCTACGTATGTTTTTTGGCAAATCTAGAGTTATGCAATAAGGATGGATGTCGAATGGACTGTGCTTTTCCCAAAATAAAATGTGGGGTTCTGCGCTGTCGAGTTCTGAGGCCTTGGTCACTCAGTCCTGTCTAAAAATTGGTGGTGTCTGTTTATTGCTTATGCATGTAATGATACATATAGGAATACAATTCCTAATCTTACATCTCGTGTATGCATTTTATATTGCACTGCTGCAATGTACAGGTTGTGGACGTTTTTATGATGGCGACGCTCAGTGATCTCCAGTCTGAGTTCTGAGGCCTTGGTCTCTTAGTCCTGTTTTAAAATTGGTGGTGTCATCTGTCCATCATCCGTGCAGGTTGTGGACATTATCATGATTGCAACGCTCAGTGATCTCCAGTCTGGGTTCTGATGCCTTGGTCACTTAGTCCTGTCTTGAAATTGGTGGTGTCATCTGTCCATCATCCGTGCAGGTTGTGGACATTATCATGATGGAAACGCTCAGTGATCTCCAGTCTGAGGACGTGGATGAAAATCCTTTGATCAAGCTGGGCTGTGGGCATGTCTGGACCGTGGAGACGCTTGATGGCAGCATCCATATGGCTGAAAAGTGGGTAGGGATTGGCGTCCTATCTGGACATCCTCGAAGTCAGCATCCATATGGCCTGCATGTGAGCCATCCACTGCACGATGTCATCAGAAAGAGATGCTCTCACTTGTAGCGAAATGCAATGGACATTGCCATAAGGCAGTGGAACGAAATTATCCTGTTGGAATTAACACAGATATGTAAGGCGTGCATGACCTCTGTTTGTGGCAGTGCGAGCAATAGGCATTCTTGACATTATGGTTCCTTAATGAACTGTTGCACTGTCTGTAATTATGCGATGGCAACCATACATGTGCATTTTACCACAGCCTGCCAAGAAAAATACTAGGGAATTGTTCTGCGACTATCAATTGAGTTTTTGTTATCTTGCGCAGATTCTACGACCTAGACCCAGAAACTGGCGAGTGGGTGACGCCCAAGTTGCTGTCTGGGGAGTTTGAAAAGCCTCCCTCATGTCCCACCTGCAGGTTTGTGTGTGCATGTGTGGTGCATGGTGTACGTAACCTGGTATATGTCGTGTGGTGTGCGTGTGCAAAAACTGCTTAAGATGCAAGAGCAATAAATCGCTTCCACGTATGTGTCTCTTATCATATCCAGTGCACTACACACTTATATACCCGTTGTTAAAATTGTTGCAGAACGCCGATCTCTGGTGTGCAACGTTATGGCCGGGCAGTGAAGAAGTGCGTCCTAGGTAAGCTTTCAGCGGCTGGCTTTGCAAGCTAGGCAAATTCCATCATTGTCCCACCCTTTTTCACTGTACGATTTCAAAAGATGGCTTTGCAAGCCAGGCAAATTCCATCATTGTCCCACCCTTTTTTACTGTACAATTTTAAAAGCTGGCTTTGCAAGCCAGGAAATTTTAAAAATCATCCCACCCTTCTTTACTGTATGATTTCGACAGCTGGCTTTGCAAACTAGGCAAATTCATCATGGTTCCACCCTTCCTTACTGTAAAATTTCAACAGCTGGCTTTGCAAACTAGGCAAATTTATCATCGTCCCACCCTTCCTCACTCTACTTTTGCGCCGTTGACCGAGTGTTACGCTGCCCTAAGTTACGTTTTGCGCTGCTGCAAAATAATGGCGCTTCAAGCATTCTTAACAAGCAACACTATTTTTGTTTACCCCGTAGACGTCCAGGACCGGCGATTTTTTTCCTCAATTGGCTTAGAGCTCCAAAGCTTGCAGGCAAAGGGTCATGCTGTCCCACTTGCCGTAGAGACGCACATCACAGCCGCGTCCCGGCAGCTGCGGGCCCTAACAAGGTAATGAGTAGGAGAACAAGTAACTGGCGTGTGGTAATCCATACCAATTATCACTCAGTGTATGATATACCTAATATCACCAGGGGGAAAGTGAGCATATGCGATCAAAGTAAACTGTTGCTCTTCCAAACCTGAAGGTCGCATAGCAATAAACTTAGCAACTCTTCTACTAGAGCTCATACTTTAAAAGCACTCTCTGGGGCAGGTGTCGTCAGTAAGGATGTCTTTGGCATGTTCATTTCGAAATCTTTTGGTTTGTTGCCTGTCAAACAAATTAGCAACCTTGTTAAGCTACCTGCTTTTGGTATGTTCCCCACTCCTGCCTGCTGAACGAGCCATAATAGAACATGAGGGACCTTGTTGAGCTGACGTGTTCATCTTGTTGAAGTGAATGCCTATGTTTCCCAGGCCTCACGCAATAGCAGAGCTCGACCAAGCCTTGCTTAAAGCATTCTCTGTGAGCAGAGACAATGTTAAGAGCTTGGAGCACCTGGAAGCCAAGGCCAGAAGGTAATATAACCAGAAAGTGTGTCGGGGAGTCACAGAGATTCACTATCCAGTCTCACTATCCTGCATCTGACACGTTGTCGTCTGCATGCTAATTTTGCATGCTAATTTTGCACGTTGCCGTCTGCATGCTAATTTTGCCATGAGTAGATGAGTCCATGCGTGGGCAGGGAGTTTCTGGTTATGGTACAAGTACAGTTGGCTGGTGTTGTAGCCAAAAGCATTTCCCATAAAGTTATTTCAACTAGGTTCATATATTCATGACTGTAGAGCATTTTCCCATGAAGTGAAAACAATTAGCTTCAGATATCCGTGGCTGTAGAGCATCTCCTGCAACAAACTTGCATTTGCTTTGACCACAGGCAAAGCCCAAAGCACCGTGTGTTTGAGGCGACGATGGCACGGATTGGACGCCTGTTGGACGAGCAGCAGGAACAGAACCCGCAAGAATCTGGAGACCAGCGGGCGGTGGATGCGCCAAAACAAGCATTGAAGGTGCAGATGCTGCCATATAAATCGCTCTTATGGCAACTGGTATCCTGTATGCACACAATATCTGACGTGACGTGTTATACTGCTTGGTGATTGTGAAACAGGCATCCGTTTCTACAGATCTATGCGACGTTGTGCACCAACAATCTGCTTTGCTTGCTAACCATGTCATGTACCTCAACAAAAGCACGCCCTGGTCTCCAATCCTGGTTTGCAGCTTGCAGCAGAGGCAGTGTCCACAATGGGGCCTGAGTGGGGGCAACTATGTCGTTTGCGTGCAGCCATAATGGAGGCAAAAGAAAGCACGCTTGATGTGCTCAAAAAAGGTCAGTCTGCAGGTTTCATTCTGCTTCTTTTGCTCTTCTTGCATGCTTGGCAACTGGTCAAAATGATCGACTAATGAAAATTCTAAAATTGCACTGTTGCTTTTGAGCTGATTGTTTTGCAGGAACGCTGTATTTCTAATGCAACACAAGGTTCTATGCTGTTGGGTGGATAAGGAAATTAATTATGTGTAGCTTCTCTACAATGTTGTCTCAGCCATCCTCTGAATTGAAAATGTGTAATAGTGGTGTTTAATTCAAATTGTTTGAATTTCTACAATGGAACACAGGTCTAGAGCTTTGCGAGCAAGGCCTAAATTCCCTCATGAGAGCTCCAAATGGCGCACCGCGCAATCATGAACCCCCTCTGTTTGTATTAAAAGCGCAGTCCGCCTTGCAGCAAATGGTGCGTAAGACCGTTACATGCACATGTCTGCCAATCAACAATTTGGATTGAGGTGTGGTATAAATAAGTCACATCTTTTGAGGTACGATTATTGCTTCTGTGCAGTACATCCGTGCAGATGTTCAATGGTCAAGCAACTATATTTCAGCTGGAGGGAAAATTTGTGTTCATGGCAGCACGCAAGCCAATATCATACGAGTATTTTTTTTACCTGCAGGCTCAAAATCAGGTCTCCAAGCTGAATGCAACCACCCAGTGGCTTTTTGGCAATCCTCCTGCCCTCAGCCAAGCTCAACTGTGGTTTCAGGAAGCGTTGCAAGCTCGAGCTTGTAACAGTGCCTTAAAGGTAGGGGATACGTGGTGGTTATCTACTTAGGTATACAGAAACCAAGAGCGGATTTGTTTTATGGGGGGTCTAACACCGGAACTCTGCAATTCTTTCCCACGCTGCATTTCTTGGGCCAATTGAACAGCTGATTTATGTCTTGTTAGGGGATGTGTCTTTGGGAAAGAAGAGGCATTGCTTCCAAGCCAAAAGACTTCCACATTGTGGCACTTACCCTGTAAAGACCCTAAACAATTCCAACCCTGTGATCATGCCTTTGTTTGGGTGCTGCAGGTGGCAAGGGCACGAGTGCAGCTCACCTTGTGTGTTGTACGTGCGCTTGAGGTAAGGCCACTATTCTTTTGAAGGATAGAACTCAGAATGTGAAGTCAACGCACTTTATGAGAGAATCTGTTTAAAGCAAAACATACGTGGCTTTCAGCAGCTTACAACAAGAGAAAATCATGTTTAGTTTTAGGTTTCCATACTTGTATACTAGCGCAAAGCGCACCATGTGTACCCTTTCATTGCACATGTTTTCCTTGTGTCGCTCTAGGCATCTGTCCCAGCGGCTTAATGTCTGGACTTCACTTTTGGTTTAATGTTCTATGGTCAAAAATGCACAGGTCACGAAAACTGCACAGGTCACCAAAAATGCGCAGGTCACCAAAAATACACAGGCACCAAAAATATACAGGTCACTAAAGATGCACTGGTCACCAAAAATGCACAGGTCACCAAAGCACGCTGGCTGCTGGAAGCAGCCAGGCAGAACACAAAAGACGTCCTAAAAATGCAAAAGAGGCTGTTGGACGAGGTATGGCCCTGCGTGCTTGTTGTTGCGTTTGTTCATGTGATTCATGTGAATGCCTTAAACAGCATAAATGACCCAATGATTTGACATCTTGCGTGCATTCAAACCATATTATTTCTCCTTGTTCTAAGGCTGATGCATCCGGGCGTGCTGCCATATCAGCACTGGCCAGCACAAGCGGGGGTGTTGCAAGAGCTGACCTCAAAGCTTTTGAATCTCTGGTGGACAAGCTGCCAGAAGTGTTCAAGCAAGTCTCTGGTCAGGATATGGAAGATGTCATTGCAGGTAAGAGGTCATAAGGTGTTGATAGAGAAAACCTTCAAAGTCTCTCCTAAGTACGTAGGCTGATATTTAAGCATTGTGGACTGCACTTTTTGCAGGTAAGACTTTGCGTAAGAATGCAGCTTGGAATCGAGTGTGATACAGCAACAAACAATCATCAGCACCTATCACCGAATGAGACATTTTGTGTGTGCACGTGCAGCTTTGGCTGCGGCCACGCAGGCAGACAGGCAACGCTATGGATCTCAGGTGGACGTGATAAGTTATTTGCGTGGGCACATGTACAGGTGTATTAGGAGCCAGAACGTGCAAATTGCGTCAATGCAAAGAAAAAATTAAACAAAGACGTTTAATTCTATTCAGTTGAGCACCTAATTTTTTGCAAATAACAACATTTGCTCTTTGTTCTTACCCACATCTCTTTTCAGATGCCCTAACGGCCACCCCTACTTCATTGCTGAATGTGGCCAAGCAATGCAACAGGGCCAATGCCCAGAGTGTGGGGAAGGCATTGGAGGCAGGAGCCATAATCTTGCTTCTGGTAATGCCAGAGCAAACGAGCTGCTTGAGCAAGTGCGTCAGCACCAGCAGCACTAGCAAGGAGATCAGGTAGCTTTTTATTTCGCAACAGAGAGTTCAGTGGTGGTAAATATAGCATGCAAGCATGTCTTAGTAAGCCCATAAAGCTGATGAAATACTCCGGCCGGGGTTTTAATGTGCATTTGTCTTGTTTTCCAAATTGTCATGACCAGCAGCTGTATCAGTCAAAGAACAAGACAAATAGCGCCACAATACTTTTCAATTATATCGCTTTGCGTCATTATGAGCCTGCAGCAATAGGGACTGGTTATCAGAAACAGATTCAACGTCTTGCTAGGAATAAGTACTGGTTTTTAGATTGTTTTATGATGTACTTTAAGATGCATGGTGATTATCACCAGCAATGATGGTTGGCTATAGCAACTTCAGATCACAAATGGTAAGCAATTATGATAGTACAACTAATAAATGAAATGGAAAGATTTGAAAGTTAGAGGTCTACTCTGGCTCGGCTCCACCGAATGTTGGAGGGAGATTTACACTGGGCCAACTTCCAGGGGAAAACACTGCCAAAAACTGAACGAGAAAACGCTGCCTGCAAAAAATTGAATACTGAACTGGCTATAAATTGAAACCTGAAACCCCAGAAGAGAACAAGGAAGTTAGCAGCTGGGCCGTTGACGCCCATATCTGCCAACCAAGACAGCAAGAAGCGAAGGTCAAGAGGAAGAGGGGAAAACTTAAAACCTAATTGCTGACTAGGACAGGTGTAAAAAGGATGGTTCCCACAGCGCAAGCTGTGGCAAGACAGTTCCAACTGACATTTGGTTGCACTCGCCTCCAAGAATGTGAGTACTTCTGCAGCAAGCTGCAGAGTACTCTGCAGTTTACAAGGAAGTGTGACGCAAGTTTTTGAGGTCAAGCTGGTGTGAATTGCAAGGTTAATTATTTCAGGCTACTAAATTGCCAATCAGCCACCCGATGTACAAACTGCAGAGCTCTCTGCTTGCAGAAAGACTCTAGTTCTTGCAGGCGAGTGACTTGTGTAATGCACGCTCGCACAAAAGATTTGAATTCCCCCTGCCTACTGAACGAGCGTAATAGAGCTGTCTTCTCAATTAAAATTTTCACGTTGCGTGAAGCAGAGATGTAGTGCTTTGAAAGCTAAAGGCTGCTAGGAAAGGACTTTTTGTTCAGGTTTTACAACGGGCAATATTTCCAATGTATCAAACCCCACTACTTTTCCTCAATATCAATCGTGATTTTGCTGAAAAGACAAGAAAAAGAACGTAGATAGGAAAAATGCTGCCGGCATGGATTACAAAAGGACACACCACCCAATGGTTGCAGAGCATACAACATCCCACCTGGAGACTAAAAAGGCTTTGCATCCTGCCAAGGTAGTGTCTTTAGTTTCTCTGACCTAGGCCAGGCTCACCCCTTTGTGTATGCTAGGCCAAACGGCCCGGCTCCTTAGCTATTTCACTGCAGCTCCCATCCTAGCGTGTCTGCCGCCTTGCTCTAGGTCTAGGTTGGCCTGCTTCCCCTTCTCTCGGCTCTTGGTAAAACAACCCGGCTCTTCTTGTCTAAACTTTTAGCTTACTGTAATCCTTTTTTGTCTCCCTAGTATGGGCTTGTAATGCTGAGAGTGACAAGTTGGTGCAGCTGCTTTTCTTAAGGGGAACTCTCTCTTCTCTTTGGGTTTTGTTGGAGTTGGTTTTGGCGCACCAGTCATTGCAATGGCTTCGCTGCTTTTATCCTGGCTAACTCTTAGCTTCCCCAGTCTTTATGTTGAGTGCCTTGCGGTCTGTACCTAGACGTGCCCTCGGCCTGTTGCCTTTTTACTCTTTACAAGCCCTGTCTCGTATACGTTTTGCCCTTCGTTTCATCAACTTGGTTGCCCCCCCTACTTTTTTTATCTCTTCAAGTCTGTCTCTCTTGCTCCCTTTTTATTGCTCCCTTTTTATTTATCAACTTTCATTTCGTGTCAACATCATAGTAGGGAGAGCCAACACCCCTTGACCTATGCCCATTACTAGAAAATGGGATGGCAAACCAAGAATGATGAGTTTGTTGTTGTGCATGTTGGGGTCCACCAACTCAGTGGCAGTGTCTCTCCTAACACCTTTCATCCTACGCTTCAGTTCCGCAGTGAACTCTTGCATGGAAGTAGCACGCCTAGCTTGAACAGCTCGTACAAATGACTCGCATGCAGTCCTTGAAAAACGCTCAGCAATTGAGCAGACCAACAGGCACTTGAACGAGGCTGTAAAATGAGATCAGCCTGGACCACCCTCCGCAAAGTGACACTACTATTGGTATTAGTAAGCATATTATTGAAGGGCTTGACAACTGACCAGAACCAGTAGAACTGCAACGGCTGATGTCCACATTATCAGAGTACAGCCCAGTTAGTGGTAGACCGCTTCACACCTAACGTGCCCTTCAGAAATGCAAATGAAGCATAGACAGCAAACTAGAGAACTCCCTGCCTGCCTGCAAAAAGACAGTACCCCATACTTGACTACCATACATGCCAGCAGGAATAACATACGTCTTAGCGAGCCACAAAGAAGTGTGCGGTCTGTCTGCCATAGCATGTTCACGCACATGTGCAACAGCATATACTAAGAGCTTGCCAAACTTGGGCTTCAATTGCCTCCTTCTGATACATAGTATGAGCACAGAGCACAAATGCTAGCCCAAGCGGAAAAGGACACCAGAAAATCCTATGCAGAAGAAAAAGAAATGATAAAAGTGATCTGGCAACCCACGTGGGAAGCGGCAGAACTGCTCTCAGCCAACCCTGACTTCAGAACCTATGTAGCTAGCTATGAAAATGCTGATACTAGCACTCAGCTAAACGCCCAATCAGAAGACCAAAAAATTGACAATCTGACAAAGCAAGGCTATGATGGTTGTACCCAGCACTTTAAAATTATGTGGGACTCGCCACAAGGCCAAAACATCAGAGACAAGGCAATCTTTATCACGGGCACTGTCAATCCCCAAGCAGACATTCAACCCACGCACCTGGAAATGTGAGATCTGGGTGCGGGATGTGGACCTCCTCAAGCCAGGATCTAATAAAGACTCAGAGGATGAACCCAAAATCCCTGAACACACAACCTGTCAAGCAGCCTGTGCGTATGACATCTACGGCAAGTGCACAAGTTGCTAGAACGTCTCAACATCTTGCTACATGTTTACAACCAATGTAAACGATGTTACAATTGTGAGGTTGGTCAGTGCTAATCAGGTCACTTGTTTTATCTGGGCCTTCTGAGGCCTCAGGGTGGTCATTTGGTAGCTTAGTTATTTTGTTGGGTCCTGAGTGCTGTCCGGAACCTAAGGCTGTTTGGTAGGGATGGTTATGGATGTTTTGAATTTCCCACTTTGCCTCAGGGATTTCTTTGGCAAGTTCTTTTAGCCAGTCTTTGTTGTGAGCATTGAGGCAAACCCTGCCCTTGGTGTTCCATATGGCAATGATCTGCAATTCCCAGGAGTATTTAGAAAGTGGTATTTGTATGTTGCTCCAGAAGGGCACTTTTGCATATTGGAGTTGGTTTGATGGGATGGTGCCCATTTTACATATGCGTGGGTATTTGCGGCACAGTGATGCACAGGAATTTATGGTCATATTTCTATTTTAGGAAGGGAGGAGCATGAATGTGGTTGTTTCCTCTGTGCTGACAGCAGCAGAGTAGATGGCGTGTCTTGTTGCTAAGAGCATGGTGTTTTCATGGTAAATGGGATGGCAGATGCAGTGGAGAACCCAGATAATCGGGAGAAGAAGGCATTGGTGTTTGCCCCAAACACTTTGTCCCTTGGGTGCTCACTCCAGTAATGGGGGAATTTGGGGTCATATTCAAGGGGGGATGCCATTTTTTCTTTAGTGACCAGGGCCCACTTTTGAAAGGCGGCGGTGATGTGGGAGGGGAGTATCCGTGCGAAAGAGTCTTTGTTTTTTTTGTTCGTATGTTTAGAGATGTCTTTACGTGCAAAGAGGCCTACAAGTTCTGATGCAAAGCTTAGGGAGAAGGTTGGACGTGATCATGTAGACCGCTGCATTTGCCTTATTAAAGGCCTTTCGTAGTATGTTAAGGCGTTCAGGAGTAAGCATACCTTTACACTTTCCGTCGACATTGTAGATGCAGGCTACTTACGCGCGTGCAGTAGCACAGCCTATACACACATTCATACGCATGCACTCGCATACAAAACTTGATTCAGCAGGCCCACTCACAACCTCTAAGCGCCGTGCCCCCGGCAGTAGTGGCAGGCAGTGTTGCCTCCACCTCACGCCAGCAGGTAAGTGTGCAAAAGTGACTCTTTTTCTACAAAGAGAATGTTGATATGTGATTATATACTTGGGATGTGAAGATTGAGTGTTTCCCCCACTTGAATGCACATCCCTGCTGCTGGCTCGCGAGGCTCATGAGGCCTGATCAGTCTGGTCATGTACACGTGAAGCCTGCGAAGCCTGCACACACATACATGCGCACACACACATACATACACAATTTGAATCAACCACAGGAGGACAATGAGGAGGACGATGAGGTGTGCAGATTGTGGGGGAGACAAACCGGCACCAGGTGTGTGTGTGTGTGCGTGTGTATGGAATTTGAGCGAGGAAGGGGTGGTATGTATTGAGGACGGAGTTTACCATGCATTGTATAATTGAAACAGGCATTCACAAAAATTAAATAGGCCATACACGCCAGCACAGGAGAACTACGCCTATTGTGTGATCATGACTTGCTGCTGGATTTGGGAACATATATGTAGTTGCTCAACCCGTTCATGTGCATCCCTTTTGCTGGCTCATCTCATGTATATGCCTACAAACTGAGTAATGAAAGGACATGGAATGTTGAACGTACGTATGTCACAAGCCTGTTTATACATTAGACATTCCCGCTGTCCAAGTGTTGTATACGATATCATAATACACAAATGCATAA
>Ga0307968_1000547_pt1 | contig 27190 bp, 31 predicted proteins | sample OrgLakmetagen650_FD_201834 | JGI IMG/M metagenome (GOLD analysis project Ga0307968, IMG submission 201834) | Saline water microbial communities from Organic Lake, Antarctica - #650 | ecosystem: Environmental > Aquatic > Non-marine Saline and Alkaline > Saline | place: Antarctica: Organic Lake...
CCCCCCACCCCGTGAACAGAAGGCACCACCTGCTGCGATTCCACTCGATGCTGATGCTGCTGTTGCTGCTGTTGCAGTGATAGCACCCCTGCCTCGTGGCCCTCGATTGGCCCTAATAACACCCCGCTTAACCAGTCCTCCGCCGTTTGCATGCCGCTGCCGTCCTCTGCCTGCCCCTCCTCCTTCATCTCTTCATTTACAGTAACTCCATCCCTGCTCGTCCTCGGTGAGCATTGGGGGGTGTCGATGTCGCACACACGGCCCCTTGCATTCCCTACACCCCCTGGAGGCCCTCCGAGCACAGCGGTGCTGGAAATGGGAGGAGGCACCAACAAAAGGGGCTGTTTTTGTTGCTGAGCCTTCTTCTGCTGCTGATCCTGCTGCTGATTCTGCTGCTGCTGCTGCTGCTGCTGCTGCTGCCCATGCTGCAATCCCAAGGAAGTTGCGGCAGCATGCCCCTCCTGCCATTTCCCAGCCAGTCCATTCGCGCCTTTGTTTGCCTCTAGCTCCACGCTCCCACGTGTGGTTGGGCGGGGCGTCTCTGGTAATCCTGAGAAAGTGAAGAAATGAACAATGATTCATGCACTGACAACTGAACTGGCATACGCAGCTTAGAGATCGTCAGAATCTTCCACGAGCTTTTTTACAATAGCACTTAGACGTTAGACAGCAACAAATTGCTGCCTGGCATACCAAGCATACCAGAAATCGGCATCACCAAGGCAGGTAGTAACAAAGACAACTTGTGTGACTCCTGCTTATTGCATTGCATAGATTTTGCAAGCTTTCAATAATCCTTTAGGGCTACTTTTGACAATGTTGCTTTGAATGACAAAACAGTAGTAGCTCCACGCTAGGCATATGCTATATAGCCTGCCACTCCTTTTTGACCCACCTTCATCAATCATTTCCTCGGATGTATTGACACGCGCATATTCATCCTGCTGCTCCGCTTTAGGCTTGTAGCTCACGCACACGACACCAAGCGCTATGAACTGCACAAAAAAGTGGTCGCAAAATAATGTAGCTCACGCACTCGACACCAAGCGCTATGAACTGCACAAAAAAGTGGTCACAAAATAATGTAGCTCACGCACACGACACTAAAGCGCTATGAACTGCACAAAAAAGTGGTCGCAAAATGATTGATGGAGTTACAAGTTGTGTGTGTGTGCGTATGCTTGTGTGTGTGTGATTGTACATAGGCTAAAAAATTCTCGGGGACCACAACAGACATGCAAATAAGCTGCAAATGAGTTCAAACTCACCCCACTCCCTAAGATGCTCAGCCAAGACAGCTTCTCGTGCAAAATGAGCACACCAAACAGGTATGAGTACAAGACCTGAACATAAAGAAAAAGAGGCACAAGTAAGGTCGGTGGGGAAATCAGAGGAGACTTCACCACTATAATAGGACGTGGCCTTGCCTGAGGGCCCTGCTTGGATCTATGAGTCATGAGTAGGGCTGGCCAAAAGTTGACAAATACAGCACAGTGCGCACTTTCCTAACGTATTGTCAAGTCCTCTAAATGTTCTGTCGTACACGCGGTTGTTACGTAATGTTCTGTCCAACCCCCATTTCGAGTCTTGACTGAGCACGTGTGCAGAAGCTCTCTCATTAATTTATTAAGCAACATGTGGGTAACCAACGTCGCATCCCCCCCTGCTGGTGGCTTTGGCATGTGCAGTACTTGGAGTGTATGTATGTGTGTGTGCTTGCACGTATAAGCAGTGAGCAAATGCAACACCCACCTGTGTTATGTTGATTGCTCCAGCGTGTGCCGCGCTCAGCAGCTGTAAACCCCTACCGATAAGAAGTTGTCCCCTGCAAGTGCGTACATATGAATGCAAGTCTTCTGTGCGTGCTTGATTTTCATTTATTATGAGCACATTTAATATTTGATTACTAAAAGCAAAGCAAATATGTTTTACTAAAGAACGGCGTGCACTAAAATAGCCTGTACGCTGGCGTTTGAGCTGCCATCTCCATCAAAAAATTAAACATTCGTACCAGAAAGAAGAAAAGGAAATTCCAAGCAATAGCAAAGCGGCAATTGGACTGGGCACCACGGCTGGACGCGGAAACCCGACCGCCAGAGGAATACCTGAATTCATTAATTAAACAGTTAATAAAAGCCTGTGGGGACCAATGCGGGACGTGCAGGGATACCAAAAGGGCAGCAGGTCAACTGGATGAATTCGGAAAGCAGGAGGGTTTGTATCTTATTATCTTATTACAAGGGAAGCCACACAGTTTGTGAAACTCTCTATGAGGAAAAGGAGCTCCTTTGGCTACAGGTGCAATTCTGAAGGGGAAGAGCCGAGTAAAAATGAGCAGTGTCCTTAGCTGCACAAAAAATTGAGGGCGTTGCCATAATACACACACATGTACACACACACACACATCCCAAGCTGCTCACCTGATGTCAGGAATGCTGTAGCATGAAAGTAGACGCTCTGCAAAGCACCATGATGACAAAATCCAATGTCAAGCAGCCTACCCAGACACACCAATTATAATTCTTGACCTTATATTTGCAATGCATAATGATGTTGCAACGAGGCAAAATTATTGAGCTTGAAATGGATTGTGAAAGGAGAAGGCAATGAGGGAAATGGACATCCCCGCCACTTCCTCCTTTCTCCCAAGCACCAATAATTGCAATGCTCGTGCAAAACAGCCTCAAGAAGGTTTTCCCTTAACGCACACACATGCATACTATTGGCGTGACAATAATACAGTGAAGCCTTGAACCCATGGAGCAGACATGCAAGACGTGCATGCAGGCATTGAGATCTTCGCAGCCAGGATCGGTCGGGGCTGCATAGCATTCTTGCACTGCATACTTGCACCAGGCCTTGTGATTAGACCTTTCAGCCTGTACCAGGCCTTGTAATTAGCACCAGGCCTTGTGATTCTACCTTTCAGCTTGCACCAGACCTTGTGATTAGCATACTCGCACCACATACTTGCAGCAGGCCTTGTGATTAGACCTTTCCCAGCTAAACATGTACCAAGTGGTGCGTATGTGTACCGACAAGTTCTTCGTCCTTACTCAGAACGACCACGCTGAAACCTCACCATTGTTATGGGTGTTTCCCGCTTTCCAATCAGGCGAATGAATATGAAAGCTATTGAAACCTCACCATGGTTATGGGTGTTTCCCGCTTTCCAATCAGGCGAATGAATATGAAGGCTACAGACGCCAGCATGGCAGAGGAAATCCCAAAAATTGTGCCCACAGTCTGTTGCTGGCTCCATTGCTGTGCATGTGCATGTGTGTGTGTTTGTGTGAGTGTGTTTGTGTGTGTGTGTTTGTGTGTGTGTGTTTGTGTTTGTGTGTGTGTGTTTGTGTGTGTGTGTGTGTGATGCATGCAGTAATTTTGGCTAATTCCTCAGCAAATCTCGCATTAAGCACTGAGGGTTCACACCCAAAAAGCCCTTACAGCATAAAATGCGACAAACAGTCTTTGAACGCAATGAAGCAAAGGGGGGCTTCAAGTTGTGTTACGTCATGCCGGTGACGATGTTCATGGGCCTATACTGAGAACGGACCAAGGATAAAAGCTCAAAAGATGGTGCAACTGTTGCAAATGTAGGTGCACAATACACCTCGTTTTAAGACCACCATCCACTGGATGCACAGGGCATGGTACATCCTGTCCAAAGGCGGAAATAGGTTGATTTTTTGATAGAAATGAGGATAAACCCTCCCCCTGTTTCCAAAGGTAGAGGCCGCCAGAAAGTGTAGCTATGATATTAAAAGGTTGCACTGAACGCGAGGATCTCTAATTAATTGAATAATATATGTTGATAGAAGCGTGGTGCTTGAATATTAATAAGCGTCGTAGTGTCTAAACAAGAATAAGCATCGTGGTACCAAGACCAGTGCTGTGAAGATGGAGTTTTGGCGTGGCTGCAGGTATCTCGTGGTTTTGGCCGCCGACCTAGTGTACAGTTAAAAGTGAGTAAAGACGGTGGCGTACCTCACCGCCCCTGTTAAACAGGGCTGGAGGCTGGCTGACCAGCACCACACCCAGAGCAGACACGGCAACGCCCGTCACACCGAGGGCCCCAAGGGGCTCTTTCAGCACTGGCCACGCGACGATAGCAGTGATAGCTGCAAGGAAGGGGAAATTTTGGCGTACACGACGATTCAGGATGTGCGTCTTACTAGCAAAATGCGCACAAGCAGCAGGAAGGGGAAAAGGAAATTACGGCAGTGATAGGTGTAATGTGGTGGATTTAGAGGTATAATAACGACTTTCAGTGGCAAATGAAGGAGAGGACTTGGGTGCGCACCTTTAGCAAGACAAGACAGGCATATACAGCAGGGTGGTAGGTGCGAAGGGTGATCAAAAAGCTGTGAAAAGAGAATAGAATGTGTTAGTGCATAATGCAATATATGTAAAATGCAAGCGAAGAGAAAAAAGGAAGAATGGCTGTGTGGGAGGGAGCAGGATAAGTTATGGGAGTTATGGAAAGGAAACTTGTGCGAGAGATTGCTTGCGTCGCTTCCTTTGATCATGCTCTGTGTGTGACCACCAACTTCCAGCAAACAGCTTAAGGAATTAAAGTTTTTCCATTCCTTTTTACCCTGTGAAAAGAGATTTAGGTGAGAGCACGTGCCTGAGGTGAATGCCTGCAGATCCCTTTTGGATTTATAAATCTGACAGAACTCAGCACTAGGCTTGGTTTACTCTAAAGACACAGGCAGCTCTCCACAGACCTGGATTCAGGAAGAACAAAGTGACGGCATCACCAAGCTGCAAGTCTCCAATACAAAAGTAGTACAGCGCCATCGCCACTGATCCGGATATTGCCCTGCGTCAAAGTGTGTAAACCTTGTGTGGTGTGTGCGTGTTGATGCGGGTGTGGGCATCTCACGTGTGCTTGTTTGCTCAAGTGTTTAAGCGTGTATGTGTGTATGTGCACACATGTGTGTATGTGAGCATGCATGTGTCAATGTTGTTAACGCAGAAGTGTCTGCAATGGAAAATAATTTGCGGGGGGATAACTCGCGCAGCTTCCCCCAAAATTTTGGGGGCATGCAGCGACTCACCTCCCAAGCAGCAAGGGCACATTTTTCAGCTGCCCTAAAAAGTGCTTGGTGTCTTTGCTCTTGCGGAAGGCAAGCCCACAAGCGATGAAGGAGAGGAATGATCTACAAACCACGATCTCAAACTCTGCAAGAAATGGAGGTTTGTGGATGTGGGTCAGACGAGCATGCACGTTACCACGCACGTATAACGCGCACGACAAGCAAGGCAGCTGAAATGGACATCCACCGTGGGAGCTCACCTGGAATATGCCCATGAAGGAGCTTGACAAACAGTCCAGAGAGAGAAAAGATCAGGGCTGCCCCAGACACGCAGGCAAAACCGCTGTCCCATACAATACTGGAATTCGTGGGTAGGCGGGTAGCAAGTAAGTCAGGAGGGAGTATCAAACGAGCTAGGAGAAGTATCAAATGACTAGGAGGAGTATCAAATGAAATCAAAGCTTCTCATTACGTGTGTGTGTCTGGTGTGAACTGTGTGTGCGTGTTTCAGGTGTGTACGTGTGTGTTGTGTGTTGTGAAAGTGTGGGCTGTGTGTGTGCGCGTGTGTGTGTTCATGCCAGTATGTGTGTGCGTGCGTGTGTGCGTGTGTGTGTGTGCGTGTGTGTGTGTGTGTGTGTGTGTGCGTGTGTGCATGCAATTGTGTGTGTGTGTGTGTGTATGTGTGTGTGTGTGTGTGCGCGCGTGTGCGTGTGTGTGTGCATGCAGGTGCGTGTGTGCATGCAAGTGTGTGTGTGCGCGTGTGTGCATGTGTTTGTATGTGTGTGTGTGTGTGTGTGTGTGTGTGTTTGTGTGTGTATGTGTGAAGCAGGATGCATTATGATGATTTTCTGGCTTACCTGTTCCATCCTGCCATGGCAAAGAAAAAATGCTTGGGCACAAATTGAGCCGTAGATAATTACATGGCAGTACAATTTTAATTCTCCTCCAATTGATCTCCGATAGGAGTGTTGCTCCTACCTAGTTAGCACTTGTGGTCAAAAAGTTCCTCCACTTCCAGTGCGAAAGATAAAATATGCGTGAAATTGAAACTGTAACTTACACAATTATACTCGTAATTAAAATCAGCTTTCGCCCTTCTGCGCAGGATCGGCCTCCCTTGCCCTGCTTGTGATGGCCACTTTGGTGTAAACCAGCCCTGCCAGTTTAAGATTGAAGATGTGTAGCACGGAAAGGACTGCATGTGATGAGTCTTGGTCAAAGCAGTCAAAGCTGGCTATTTCAGTTTTGCAAGTGGACTTGGGGCAGTCGATCAGATTTCCGGGCCACAGCAAGAAGCACCCTTGCACGCACCTTATTTGAACTTGCAATTGAGTGCCTTGGGCTGACAAAAATGAACCAACCTAGACGCAACTGAGAGATTCCAACTACTCCATCAGAAAGCAAATGTCTGGTGACCCTGGTTGCATGCCTGTCGTAGTACAATCTAAACTATATGGACCGGCCGAGTTGCTGGAAAGTACGCAGCAATGTAAATCCCCAGAGGGGGTCAACAGAGGAAGTGCCTGAAATGTGCATTTTTGCATTTAGAAGGCAGCCACTCACGGCCACTTCATCCGATCGACACCATTTCAGTACCAAAGTGTACTTGGCATTGAGAGCTACCCGAGCATGTGCCTAGTGCTATGTGGGTCGCTTTGAGTGCTGAGATAGACTGAATTAAGCACACATGGTGCATGTAAACCCTAATGTGGTGAGTTCCATGGGAAAATGGCTCAAATCACCATAAAATATCAACCATTCAGCCGTTTTCTTCATTTCCGTTGCATTTTTTCTATACCATTAAAAAATCCCAGATTGGCGCAGTGGGTGTTCTAATATGAAGGATTTGTGGTAAAAAATGGGGTTCACGCCGCGGGCAATTAGGCGTGTGCCCCCTGTTGGCAGTTTTCAAGCTCAGATGTTATCAGCAGCAAGGGCTACCGGGTTACAAAGTTTCAAAACTGCCAGCTGGGGGTCGCATACTCTGAGCACATTTCAAGAATACCTCCTTTTCAGTCCTCCGTCGACCACCTCTGGTAAATCCCTACATTTAACATAGAAGTCACATCGTTCAGCCTGCTCAACTTGCATTGGCTTGAGTAGACACAAGGAGCAAACTGAATCTGAAGCACAAGTCAAGTGTGCACTGCAGTGAGAACGATTGAATATTTTTTACAGAAATCAAAATGATGTTATAAACGCAGCTCCTTGTACATTGCAGTAATTTCCCGTAATTGCTAATCAACTGCCCATAACAAACATATTAAATTGGTGCTGAACTTGTTAGTAGGTATATCGTTGAAAGTCTGTGAGTCATTTGTCATTTACCCTCGCACTCCGCTCAACAAGATCGACACCCACATAACCGTGCCAAAGGCAACTCTTAAATAACAACATAGCGACTGCGCTACAGCGTGATGACGAGACAATCTAGTTATCTTCATAATTGAAGGACTTCTTTGAAATAACTGAGCCTCAAACCTTGGAGCAAAACGTGACAAAGGACCTACTTGTGCCTTTCTCACTTTTCGGCCCTTTTGCACATCTAATGCTCACAAAAATCAGAGCATACCTGAGATTCCTACGACAAAAAGAAAGGCAGTCAGGAAAGCTTCCAGCTATTTTGGACCTTGCTTCTTTAACTGGCACAACAAAGCTCCGTGGATGTCCAACCTACACTCTACAACCGGCATCGCGATTTCTCGTTCAATTTTAGTGTGCTTGATTGTGCTTCTTACTCCGCTGTTCCTTAGCAGCTTTCACCCAGTGCTCCATGTATGCAAGCGGATCCTCTGGCTTTTCGCAAACCTGTTTGAAACGTAGAGCAAGAACTGGTTTCAGCATGTTGAACATTGCGTCAACATCAGTGAACACGTGGCGTGCGCCTGCTGCGTCAGGCTCACCATGTCACTGGTTAATTTCTGCAAGAGCTCCTGGACCTCTGGCTTGTTGGCGTACTCCTGTAGAGGGGCGGAGGGGGGAGAGCAGTTCATGGCACGTGCCATTGCTTGCATCCTTATAGTAGTGGCCTTATACGCAAAGGCTACCAGCTTGAGCGGCATGCAGGGCTTAAAAGCAACACCTCGTACCAAACTAGGTCTACCCTGGTAACCTACTTGCATGCCTTTGTACAGGGGGGTTTGGGGTCCAGCTGCGAACAACACCCTGCTCTCGCTGTACACGTTTGCCATTTTCGTAGTTCCTGGATGTAGATTTTTCTGTAATTTAAAACCTAAAACGACAACTGGAATTTAGGGCCTCTGAGCACGAATATTAACAAATACACATTTTTTGTGACTCTGTGAACCCTGTGGGCCTGTGATGTTGCAGTAGGACAGCAGGCAAGTTTGCATGTTCCATACACATCACTACACTACATGCACTCGGACACATACCCACACACGTGCATACGTACGCACACACATACGAGCATACGTGCCTACATTGCACACACGCATGCACACCTACAATTGCATGTAAACGCACCCGCATCCGTCCACGTCCTTGTGCACCCACCTGCAGAGAAAAGGAGAATGGCTCCCTCATGCCCTTTTCCATGGGCCAAGCCCACCAAGCAAGTGCTCACTGAACTCAAGGTGGATGCCACCCAAGGAGTGGGCGATACGTCACTTTTTGAACGAAGGGCCCACTACGGGTTCAACGAGCTAGAGAAACAGCCAGGGACTTCAGTGTGGAAGCTGATCCTGGAGCAGTTCAATGACACCCTTGTAAAGGTGAGGTGAAGCGGGATGCCTGGCAAACAGGGTAGCATTTTGCATGCTTCAAGTTGAATTGGAGGAGGGACTTCAACCTCCTGATTGATGATGCTCCAACATGGCACACTGCCACACCTAGTGTCCTGATTGGCTGGTGGGGCGATGGCTGGGGTTGATGAGGGGATATCCTGAAAGGGTTGACGATGCCTTTTTTTTGCAGGTTCTGCTGCTATCTGCCGGGGTCTCCTTCCTTCTCGCCTTCTTCGACGAGGCCAGCAAGCACGAAGGCCTCCGCGCGTACGTGGAGCCCTTCGTCATTCTGCTCATTTTGTTCCTGAACGCAGCTGTGGGTGTGTGGCAGGAAAGTAGATCGGAAGCAGCACTCGAGGCCCTCAAGGAGCTGCAGGGCGAGCATGCCAAGGTCATCAGGGAGGGCAAGATGGTGAGTGATGAGTGGAGCTGTGTGGAGCAAGGAAGAGAACCAGTTGGGGAGGGGCGCATGTAAAGAAGAAACATCTAGTGAACAGCGTGCGCTGAAGCACCCGAGTGCCCCCCCCTACCATCTAGCATGCGGTCCTTGCTGCCCTGTTTTTGTGTGCAGATCTCAGACCTGCCCGCACGAGAATTAGTGCCTGGAGACATCGTGGAGCTGCACGTAGGGGACCGCGTGCCAGCTGACCTGCGGGTTCTGCAGCTGCGTACAGCCACTGTGCGTGCTGAGCAGGCCTCCCTGACAGGTGTGTATGGCACCACTGTAAGACCTTGGAAAGCTGTTGAATGCCCTCCAGGTGGACATGATGGCCCCGCGCCAAAGCACGTGAACGCACACATACGCACACTCAAAACACACATATACATGCTTGTGCTGCGCATGGGTACTCGAGTGTTTGCACCCTGCAACTTCATTTGTGTGCATGCAGGCGAGTCTGTGTCAGTTATGAAAAGCACCGAGCCCGTGGCCAAGGAGGACTGCGAGCTGCAGGCCAAGGACAACATGCTGTTTGCAGGCACGGCCATTTCCAACGGTATCTGCATTGGCTGTGTGGTGTCCATCGGCATGGACACCGAGATTGGCAAGATCCAGAGCCAGATCCAGGTTTGTAGTTTTCCAGAAAAAATGCAGAAGGGTGCTTGAGCTCAACTGTATTTGCGACTGCAGCTGCTGCAAATCATATAGCAGTTAGCGCTAGTGTGTGTGTAAGTCTTGTGCGTACTTAGCTTTTGTCTTGGTAATTGCGCTGAATTTGCAAGGTACAGAGAGCCTAGACGTGCGTAAAATACAAACACTGTACTCACAAGTTCTGCAAGAAATTTATAGGTCTCTCATCAACTTTGTACGCTTTAATGTCCCTGCATATTTCCGCTTGCACTATGCTGCATACTGATTTGCTACCACGCACATTGCCGTAAAACTGCTCGTATCGTACGCAGGAGGCCTCTGAGGAGAATGACGACACGCCCCTGAAGAAGAAGCTGGACGAGTTCGGCGAGCTGCTGGCCAAGGTGCGCGTGCGTCTCTCAGTGCATTGGCAAGGGATGCATTGGCAAGGGATGCATTGGCAAGGGATGCATTGGCTAGGGAATAACTGCTGGTCGCGGGCCTTAAATCCATCTAACAATAATCAAGGGCCCCAGAGGTTTTGCCGTAAGAGTATATAGAAACGAGTGGGTCCACACTTTGAGGGCAAGATGCCCCTGGGTTGGCCTGCAGGCTGACCTGCGCGGCTGCATGCATATGCCCTTGCACGCAGCGAGTTTGCGCTAGCACTCAGCTCTGTGTGATGGCTGTAGTTGGTATTGCGTGCGCGCACACACACACACACAATTACACACACACACACACATCTTACAATTAAGCTGCCAAAACAGCAACATCTGCACATTGCACGCACGCGTATTGTGTCTCCCAATGTCTGTTGCCCTGCACACAAGTCACGCCTAGCATAGCTGTTGTGGCTACAAAGCTGACTGACCACTTTCTCTGTTGATCAACTGCATTTGTGCATGCACTTGTGCACGTGCAGCCCATGGAGTACATAATGTGCTTTCTGTCGTTTAGTTGCACTTGTGTGCAGGTCATCATCCTAAATTGTTGCATTTGCACGCCCCCCAAGAGCTTCTTATCAACTCCCCACCTGTAGGCCCACGGTCTCGCCCTCTCCCCACTCATCCCCACTGATTTATGCAATCATGATGTACCTTGCGTCCATATCATGCGCAGGTTATCTTCTACATTTGTGTGGCCGTGTGGCTCATTAATTACAAGAGTTTCCTGAGCTTCGACACCCTCCCTGGCCTGCCCTTCCTACCCAACCCAGCCACCGTCAAGTTCGACCTTGGCAAAGCCCTGTACTACCTCAAGATTGCGGTGAGTTGTGCAGCCTCACTAACCTTTGCGATATGTGCAGCCTCGGCCTCGGCAAGAACTGATGTTGCGCATTGCTGCCTACTGTACATTTATAGGGCTGACCACAACCATATATATATTTGGCAGGGAAACCACCAAATGTACGGTCATATACGGTGTATATATTTATGGTTCTGGCCAACCCTACACATTTTACGCAATCTGTGAAATGTGCAGCGTCAGTTCCCCAGGAATTGTTGTCTGTTACATCATCCGACATTTCCGTGCCACCTCACGGCGATGATGTATTTTTCTCCACAAGACCGCCACATGGAAGAGGTGGCCGCCATTCATGGTTTGTATACCCTTGTTGGAAAAACGTGTCACAATGCAATGGGTTTGCCCGTACATGTCTTTAGATTCAAACATTCAGACAGGGCTTATGAGCCCTCTCTTGTGACTGCATTTTGTTCGTTGCTCTGGGCTGAAAATCTGTCGTTTTGTTTGTGCATGAAGTCTAAAGCCTTTAATGCTCTGGTATTCCGTGGTGCGCCTGCGCAGACTCCAAACTCACTATCTGAATTAACGGTTTTTGCTTCACGTGCAGACAAGGGCTGTTTCTTCCCAGTCTTCTCCACTTCTTTTGTGCTAAAATTGTTGACACTCACCAGTTGTGTCAGCAACTTCAGAACACAGAAGAAGTGGTGGGGACTGTCAAGAAATGGCCCTTGTCTGCACTGTAGCCAAAACCCTTGGTGCAACTTTGGCCTCTTAACACTCTTTTTAGTCTTTCTCTGATGCACAATTCCTTATGAGAATAGAATTTGAATTATGCTTAGCACAAGGATTGGGCATCTTTACCCTGCAGTGGTCCACAGCTTTGATGCTCTATCGCAGTTTATGAAGTCAGCAGATTTATGAAGTCAGCAAATGTCAATGACGCATGAAGGCACGGGCTGTGATACAGGAGGAAGAGAAGTGTTGCATTTGCCATAGGCATCCAATGTAGGAGCTATACATGCAAACTCTAAAGCTGTGCCAACCACAATCATACATACCCGCTCTCACACACGCCCAATATGTGAAGGCATGTGCTCCCTCATACATGTATGCGCACACACACACACGCACACACACACACACGTGCATGCATTCGCACACTCCTGCAGGTCGCCCTAGCTGTGGCTGCCATCCCTGAGGGTCTGCCTGCTGTCATCACCACGTGCCTTGCCCTGGGCACGCGGACCATGGCCAAGAAGAACGCCATCGTGCGCAAGCTGCCCAGCGTGGAGACCCTTGGGTGCACATCTGGTGCGTGCTCTTAAGGAGGGGATGTGCGCGTGTTTACTTGAATGTTGTTCACATGCGTACGCACATGCCTGTATGTATATATTTGTGTGATGTGTGTGTGTGATGTGTGAGTGAGTGTGTGCAGGTTCATGCAGACGTGTTAGTGTACATGTGTGTGTGTGCATTTGCCATTATAGGCTGCAAGGTAACGCATCAAGCACGTGCTGCTCCTCACTCTGCAGCTGCAATATTTGTGGCATGCATGAAAACACAATGCTTGAAAGTGTGCTTGAAAGCATTGGTGATCGTTGAGCACTCTATGAAGAAGCAGCGTAATTTTTTTCAAACATCTGAACACCTCGCTTTCACCGCAAGCTGCTGCTTACGTTCATATGCCATGAATGAACGCACAGGCTACGCAAGTGTTCTGGCACCTTTCAGCGTTCTGGTTGTTCGTCAATGTGCGCACAAGGCTGGCATTCCTATCACTGCGTTGCAATCAAGCTCTCAAAATCAACTTTGTGTAAGGAGCGGCTCATCAAACACCCTTTTGCATACACCTTTATAGCAAGATGACTCACAAAATGCAAATTTGTATATTTAATGCAGTGGCTCACATGCCCTTGCATATGCATTCTTGAACGCAATGGCTCACACAACCTTAAGTTAGTTGTGAAAGCAAGAGCCCTGAAATTGTTGTCCTCGCAGTATATAATTAGGAGGACCCTGTGGCCAGTCATTACTTGGTGTGTATCGAATAAGAAATTAGGGGGATGCAAAATTTGGTAAACCACTAAATCAACCTCTGGTTCAGGAATACATCGATACGGTTGCCGTGCATTACACGCTTTTTTACGTGCCTTGCTTTACCACACGCAGTGATCTGCTCCGACAAGACCGGTACTCTGACGACCAACCAGATGTCCACTGTGCAGCTGACAGCAGTGGGCGAAGGCAACAAGGTGCGTGCGCTGAGCAGCGTATTTCTCAAATTAGCTTTTTAAGAGCGTGCCACTGTACAGCTGATGGGAGTCGGCAAGGGCAACGAGGTGTGCTTGCCGCTGAACAGTATCTTTGAGAGCAGAGTGCAACTGGTTTAAACAGTGCAACAAAGGTTGTTTTCAGGGCTTGGTGTGACTCATTAACACTTGCATATACTACTTTGGAGCCATTTTCTAAAAAGCCACCTGAATCGTCTGGATGGGCTCTGGCTGGGATAAGAAATGGTTTGTCTTTCTTGAATGCACATTGATATTCATCCATCACCAGGTTGCTCCTGTAAAGGTGCCCCTGTGTAGGTGTCTTATTAGCTGGTCTCCTTGGGTATAACTTATGGTGGGTGCTCTTTTCAGAGACTTCATACTTTGCAGGAGCACCATCTGCACCTGCATAACCTTCACCCCCATAACACACACACAACACACGCTCGCACGCATACACATACATCAACATACGTGCACACATTCACACAGACATACGCACACACTACACACATACACACAGGTTCGTGCATGGACTGTGACCGGCCACACATTCTCACAGACAGACAAACACACATACCTATATGCACACACAGGTCCGCGCGCGGATTGTGACCGGCCACACATTCTCACAGACAGACACACACATGCCCATATGCGCACACAGGTCCGCACATGGACTGTGACTGGCCACACTTACAACCCAGTCGATGGCCAAGTCCAAGACCTGAAAGCCCTGGACGCCGCGCTTCAGGTGTGTGACAGAATGCAGTGCGGTGTGTGTATGTGCTACGAATGCTTTGCGAAAGCGTGTGTGTTTGTTTGTTTTTTGTTGGACAATGTAAGCAGGCCAGTGCTAAGAAGTCGCGGAATTTGATGTTAAATAAGTCTATTCCTCTGATGGCAAATAGATTTAATTAACAGCAAATTTCGCAACTTCAAAGCACTGGCCCGCTTACATTATGTCCCCTCAGGGACCCCTAATCCACGATACTGTACACACTGTGACACGTTTTGTGCTTGCCTACACTTTGACACGGTTTGTGCTTCCCTACACTGTGACACGTGTTGTGCTTCCCTACAGTCTATTTGCGAGGTGGCCGCGGTGTGCAACGAGTCCAAGATTGAGATGAAGAATGGCGTGTACCGCTGCGTGGGCGCCCCCACCGAGGCTGCACTCCTGGTGAGCTGTTTGTCTTGTCTACAATTTGCCCTTGTTAATGGTTGAGGGATGAAGCTAAGATGAAGGTTACATCGCTATATGTTCCTTTGGAGGGCATCTGAGCGTAAGTGAATATATGGTTTAGAGATGTAAAAAGAGTTTGAATTTTCAAGGTTGTACTTACGTGCCGTCCCTTGCAAGCTCAAATGAAGCAGAGCAAGCACAAAAGATGCTCACACTGCTGACTAGTACAGAGCGCCTGAGTGAAGACTCGCTCATAAAGAATCAGGCCCTCCTTTTACACACCCGCGCCAGATCATTTGAATGCACTGCATGGATCTTAGACGACTTATGTTAAATACCAGACGCAGGTCGCATGTAAGTAACTCTCTCTCGCTCTCTCGCTCTCCCTCTCTCCCTCTCTCGCTCTCCCTCTCTCTCTCTCTCCCTCTCTCGCTCTCCCTCTCTCTCTCTCCCTCTCTCTCTCTCTCTCTCTCTCTCTCTCCCTCTCTCTCTCTCTCTCTCTCTCTCTCTCTCTCTCTCTCTCTCTCTCTCTCTCTCCTCTCTCTCTGTCTCTCTCTCTCTGTCTCTCTCTCTCTCTCTCTCTCTCTCTCTCTCTCTCTCTCTCTCTCGCTTGCTCACGCTCTCTCTCTATCTATACAGATATCTATATATATATATATATATATATATATATATAGATATATATCTCCATGACCAGTGGTCGCTAAACAGCATAAGCGACACAGCACGTGTTCGGCAATGCTTGGAAGCTTGGTACAAACAGGTTTCCTAATCAGTGACAGCATAGCCCCGCTCTCAGACTGCAGCTTATCGGTCTCAGGCCATGGCCTCTAATGCACTACAAGCAACCTATGGCATAGCTATATTGCTGTTGCTCGTGTATCTGTCTGATCTCAGACCGTCTAGACTTTCTGTCGTAGGCCTCTCTGGTATCTTGATTGAGAGGGACGTACTGCGTTGCTGTTGCCACCAGAAAAGCAACCCCTGTTTGAAACTGCGTCTTTTAAGTGCGTGTCATAAGTATTTGTCTGCTGTTATTGCTGTGCCTACTACAGTGTTTGTGTAGTCTTGTAGAAGTGCGAGAGGAAACGAGAACGAAAGAGAGAGAGAGAGAGAGTGAAAGAGAGTGTGTGTGTGAGGTCACCGCTTGTCAGCTCTCTTATCTCCACATCCACACTCACACCCTCTTATCGTTCGACGACCACAGACGCTTGTGGAGAAGATGAGTGCCCCTGACGGCTCAAAGCAGATCGTGAACAGCCAGAAGAAAGACCCTGCCACCTACCCCCAGCCTGTGTGCGACGCTTACAAGTCCAAGTGAGTGCTCAACTTCTGTGCGTGCGTAATCCCACATCAGACCAAGCGCATGCACGATGGATGCTCTGTGGGTGTGGATGTGGGTATGCCCTTGTGTACGTCAACGTGTTTGTGGGTGCAGGTGCTGTAGATACCCAACACCAATGTGATCAGTGCATGTGGAACAATTTTACTAGGCTGAACAGGCACTAAAATGCTACAATAGATGCTATGAAGAACACGCAAAAAGTCTCCAATTGTGTGTGCATTTTGAGGGTCTCTGCTACAAGTGCTGATATGATCCAGCTGGTATTCATGGCTGACCTCTCAAGTCAGGGCAAAGGGTAGAGTCTCCGTGACCTGTGGTATAGTTATTGATCTCTTTGCCGCCATCAACCAAAGTAAGGAAACGCACGAATCACGTAATCGTTCATGTCACGTATGTACATGCCAACTGTTTCACATACCCGCCTACTACTCATGTACTAACACACTTACGTATTACGATGCACACACACACACACAACATACACAGGCTTGTCGTCAAAAGCCTGCTGGAGTTTGACCGTGACCGCAAGTCCATGTCAGTCCTGGCTGCCCCTTCTAATGGCGGCACCAACACGCTGCTGGTCAAGGGCGCTGCAGAGTGCATCCTGGACCGCTCCACAAAGTGTGTGTATGGCGTTCTTGTGTGTGCTTGTGTGTATGCTTGTGTATATTGTGAGTGCACATATGCTGGTCGAGGGCTCAGCAGGGTGAACCTTCAAGTATTCCGCAAAATGTGTTATGTGTGTTCAGGGGGGAAAAGGGTGGGACGTTTGTGTGTGTAAGTGTGTGCGTGCGTGCGTGTGTGCGTGCATCTGTTGGTGAGCGTGAATTTATTGAGCTTGGTGTCAGCTAGATGTACGGCCCTTATGTGGGAGCTGCCAAGAAAGTGGCTGTGAGTCTAGATGGAGACATTGTGCTGTGTACAAGGTGTTTATGCTTTGTTAAACGTGCGCTTGTAGGCCACGAGCCTCCTTGTCAGGTCTGACACTGGAGACAGGCCGTGTGTAGGCCTCTTCTGTCGTTGAGACAGCGCGCAGGCTTGTGCCCTACAACTGCTGCACTACACTACACCACACACCACAAGTGCTTGCGCCCACTTACCAAGTTAAAAGCTGCACACCACGCACCACGTACGACATGCACCGCACACCACACTACATGCCCCGTCCAAACAAAACAATTACTGCACCGTACTACTTTCAGTGCTCGCCACACACAACGAACGCTCGCCCCCTCCGCCGCTGCCGGCAGGTCCCCCACGACATATAATTAGGGTTGGCCAGAATCGTATATATGTATATATGCATGTACTTCCCCTGCTAAAAACAATGTATTTACGCCGTATGTACGTATGTATGTATGTACTTGGCCAACCCAACATATAAAGGGGTGGGAAGATACATGACGGGGCTTCCCTTGACATGACAAAAAATGGAAAAGCACTATTGGCCATACTTAGGGTTGGCCAGAACCGTATATTTGCACCGTATATTTGGTGATCCCCCTGCCAAAAATATCGTATATATATATGGTTCTGGCCAACCCTAGCCATACTGCCGCCCTTACACGGTCAAAACAAGGGCTTCAATGGCTGGCTACTGTCACCTTAAACAACAGTAGCCTGCAACATTGTTTTTGCATGAGTACCCTGCCACATCTCTCCGTCCCTCAATTTTATGTGTGTGCTCTTGCTTTAGGGCCATGATGCCGGACGGGACCGTGGTAGCGCTGACTCCCACCTTGCGCAAGGCCATCCTGAAGACTGTGGAGGAGATGGCCGAGAGTGCCCTGCGCTGCCTGGCCCTTGCACAGAAGGTATGTGTGTGTTTGCCTTCGTGTTGGTGTGGGCGGGAATTGCAGTGTTGTGTTAATGTTTGTGTGTGGAGATGGCCCTGCTACTAGATGCGTGTGTGCATCACAAGTGTTTGGGTGCACACACAAATGTGTGTATACGTTAACTTGATGCTGCATGTTAAATGGAGCAGCACAGGGTGTGCAGCCTAGCCCGTGCATGCACAATCTGTGCAGACCCACTGTGCGCACAAAATGCGCAGGAGTGTTGTACTCATGGAGTAGGCAGCAGGGTGTAAGACGCACGTGGCTTCCTTTTTTCACTGATGCAGAGGCGTACTCTGATATAAAACTGGCGGTGATATAAAAGCTTTGTTGTCAGTGGCAGTCCTCAATGCATGTGTACTCCTAAAGAGGCTGTGGCTGATTTAAAAGCTTGCTTGGCACTACTTTGTGGGGCTGATGGTCGCCCCCGTGAAAACTCACCCCCCTGCCAGCCAAATAGTCTCACTTAACTTTGCGCAAGCATATCTCTGCACCCACTCCACCGTTTCGTGACCTGAGACATGCATCAAATTGCTAATTATTTGTTCTTTCAGCAGATGCTTGAACGTTGGAAAAGATGCAGAGGCTGGGGAGATATTTGTGCGGAAAATTTGTTAGGTGGCAAAACAGGCACCATTCTTCACACAGCCCACCAATCTGCACCCTCTGAAATTCATGAATCATCGTTTAATTGGCCGCAACTCTGGTGTGAATTGGGGGTCGTGGACTGAATGGGAAAGCATAGTTGGAAAAAGCGCCCCTATGTCAGGTGGGGAAAAATGTGCCAAACATCAACCAGGCCACCGATCGACCCCATTTAAATTTTGTCGCGAAGTCATATAATTTGGCCGCAACTCTGAGAGCAAAAATTGGGCTGAAACTCGCAGTAGGTAAGGAGCGATAAGATTTTCTGTCTTTTCCCCTGTGTCCTTGTGTGAGTGCCTCTCACTCGCCGGCATTCCCAGTACCCCTGCCCCAAACTCGACATTGCAGCATTGTTGTGTAACACTTATATTGCTTATATCATGAGGCAGACGTTAATCAGTGCAACTTCAGAAATGCACCTATTCCCTGCCAAAGTGGGTGCAAAATACGCAGCGGGCCCCACAGAACCCCCCAGAATGCCAAATTTCCAGCAAATGTCAATGATTCAGATATAACATCGAGTATTTAGCATTCAGATGAGGTATAGGGGGCTTTGAATCGGGTGGAGGGCTAAGTGAGACTGGTAGGGTGGGTTTTTCACGGGGGCGACCTGATGTATATGTCTGTCTGATGTGGTATTGAAATTCACTTATTTCATGTTTGTATGCTCGCAGGTGGACCTTGGACCGCTCGCTAACTACAACGGTGACGCAAAGCACCCCGGCCACAAGCAGCTACAAGACCCCGCCAACTACGCAGGTAAATGTGTTTGTGTGTGCGCACGCGTGTGCGCATGCGTGTGCGTGCATGCTCAATTTCATGCGTGTTGTGTCAAATGTGTGTATGCATGTGTGCCTATGTTGAGTGGGAATGCTTTGTGGATGTGAATAATCATGGTGTTGTGTACTGTGCGTACATGGGGGGCACTTTTAAAGGAGCTACCCAGTTGTAAGGTCTGTTAGACATGCAAACTTCCTGATCCTATGAACACTTATTCATCATCGTGTTAGGTTGTGGCACACAGCTGCGTACAGTTGCTGTACGCAGACGCATATGTTGTATGAGGCTGATTACTGCTTATACGAGGGTATTGGCTGTGTACAACCTTGTACTCCTTGTGCTTCAGCAAGTGCCCTGTTCATATGCCTCTGACTGTCTTCATACGCGCACGCATTCGTTTGTGTGTTTGTGTTCACAGTTGCATCTGCACACCCGCCCACACTTTTGATTTCCGCTGTGTGTGCGTGCGTCCCACACAACTGTAGGAAGCGACGTTGTGTTCAAGTCAGCCTGCCAGCAAGCTTCTTCACATGTATGCCTGCTCACTTGATCTTTGCTGTGTGCGTGTGTGCCGCACAGCTGTGGAGAGCGGCGTTGTGTTCGAGTCGGCCTGCAAGCATCCTTCTTCACGTGCACGCCCACTCACTTTATTTTTGCTGTGTGCGTGTGCGCCATACAGCTGTGGAGAGCGACCTTGTGTTCTTGGGCCTGGTAGGCCTGCAAGACCCTCCCCGTCCTGAGGTCAAGGGTGCCATCAGCGAGGTGTGTGCGAAGCTGAAGTAGTTGTTGTTGATTTGCGAGGTTGCAGACGTGTGCTGCTCCTTGAAGTCAAGGGTGCCATCAGCGATGTATGTGTAAAGCCGAAGGAGTTGTCGGTTTGTGAGCGGTTGCAGACGTGCTTTTCATCCCTAGCAACCCCCAACTCCCTAGTTTTTTCCTGTGTATGGAGGCCAATGCATGTGCTGATGTGCTTGTGTGTTGCGTGGTGTGTATATGTGAGTGTGTGCATGCGTGCGTGTGCGTTGTATGCCAATTTATTGGTAAAGTATGCACAAACACCACGCAAATGCAGTGCTACCAAGCTGGCATCCGAGTCATGGTCATTACCGGCGACAACAAGAAGACCGCCGAGGCCATTTGCCAGAAGATTGGGGTCATCACAGCCAAGGACATTGCCACCTCCTCCTTTACTGGTTAGTCATGTGTGCACGTGTCGTGCATATCACGTGCGCATGTCTCGCGTTTATTTAATGCCACTAGATATGCAAGTAAAGCTGCTAGAAGGTCAGCGTCGTCACGGCCTAAAGGCATGTCTCCTTTACTATTTTATGAAGGTGTTGAGAAGAGACAGTGTTGATGGACATTTGGTATGTAGCCTCACGCAGGCATGTTGTACAAGAGCTGCCACACAACCAATAAGCAGAAGCGAAAGCGTCACAACTACCTATCTTGGAGATGTTGTAAGAAACACCACATAACTAACAAACAGAAACATCGGTAAAGCAGAAGTACCACAATTATGTTGAAGATGTTGTACAAGAGCTGCTTATCACTGAAGAGACGGAAACGTCCTCGCAGCGGGAGTGACGCAAATCGCAAATGTCTGGAAGATGCTGTACAAAAGCTGCACGCAACCAACAGGCAAGAACATCCTTATGGCGCAAATGTTGTATATTTCTGGAAGACTGTGACTCAGTGATGAGGTGCCCTAACCCCCTTAGGTGCCTGTGCATGCATGCATGCACGAGTGCGTGCATTTGTACATGCGTGTAGCGTCATTTTCTCAGCACTGGGTTGCTGCATCTGGATTTTTTACGCCTAACTATACTCTACAATGGCATATAAAATATCCAAAAGGTTGAAAACACCCTGGAAAATATGGCAGCACTGCCACGCAGCCTTCGTTCGTTCCTTGCTATTCTCCCTGATAACATACCTCAAGTGGTTGATCAAGCTAAGTAATTATGAGGCTAGCACTCTCCAACGTCTCACAACACATCAATTTTACGCAGGCAGCGAATTTGTGGCGCTGCCTCGCAAGCAGCAGATTGAGATCCTCAAGACCAGCCGGGGCTGTGTGTTTAGCAGGGCAGAGCCCAGGCACAAGCAGGTGTGTGTGCGCGCGTGTGTGTGTGTTTTGAGTGTGGGGGTGGGGGTGGGGGGAGGGGGTGCTCGTGTGCGTGCGCGTGTGCAAGTGCATGAGCATGTGCAGCTGCAGATTACAAACGCTTGCACAATGCAGCCGGATAAGCCATGCTATTTCACAACACCAGGGTCTTCTTTTATACGCACACACATACACACACGCTTGCACACATTGCACAGGACATTGTGCGCCTGCTCAAGGAAATTGGCGAGATCACTGCCATGACTGGAGATGGTGTGAATGATGCCCCCGCGCTCAAGCTGGCAGACATCGGCATTGCCATGGGCATCTCAGGTGTGTGTGTGTGTTTAGCACATGTGTCATCTACGTGCATATACCCTTGCAACTGAAGTGATAGTTTGCTGCTACGCTACACCGCGGCAGTGAAGCATCAGCCGACATTGCTGTGTGGTTTTCGTGTGTGCCACAACCGAAAATCAGAGGCAGTAAAGTAGACGAGTGCTAGCAGCAGGTAGCTGACTCAGGGATTAGCGTGCCCCTCATGGACTGAAGCTGAACTAAACAAAGCAGCGGCCCTGCCTCGATTACTCTGCTCATCCTCCTCATCTCTTCTGACCCCCCAGCTGTCAGCATCACACCACAGCAAGACCATTTTATGTAACATCTAAGACGTACGCGTGATACCGCATCAGATTTGGGGGCTGGGTTGGAAGATGGGTCTGGGCAATTGACATACGGGCTTGTGTGGCAAGTTTCCAACGTGAACGCGCAATGATTATGACTGATGTCTCATAGGGACTTTTGAGAGTTCAATATGGTGAAATGCACGTTAGATAAAAATATGACGCCATAATTAACATCCCTGGTCAAGTACTACTAGTCAAGACTAGTGAATTGATGTAGCAGTGGTGCTGTGCAGGGGTCAGGGAGATGCACATGCACACACACAAAACACACACACACGCACACACACATGCGCGCACGCACACAGGCACTGAGGTCGCCAAGGAGGCCAGTGACATGGTGCTGGCTGACGACAACTTTTCGACCATCGTGGCGGCAGTTGGAGAGGGACGTGCCATCTACAGCAACATGAAGGCCTTCATCCGCTACATGATCAGCTCCAACATCGGGGAGGTGGCCTCCATCTTCCTGACCGCTGCCCTGGGCCTGCCTGAGGTGCGGGATTGTGGACATGGGAATGGGGGCGCGCTATGTTGTGTATGTGTGTGTGCATTATTGTTTCTATTATCACAACGCTCCTGACCGCTGCCCTGGGCCTGCCGGAGGTGCGGGGGTGGGGGTGCACGTATGTTGTTGTGTATGTGTGTGCATGAAAATTTTCATCACAGTCCATCTTCCCGACCGCTGCCCCGTGCCTGCCAGAGGTATGGGAATGGGATTGGGGGTACATGTCTTCGTATGCGTGTGCAAATGTGTGTTTGTTTGCACAATTGTGTTTTAGATCTCAGTTCATATCCTGATATAAGGTTGACAAGGTTAACAAAAAGGGCCACCATGAAGTAATTGCTTTTTGTGAGCAGACTAGCAGTCACATGCTTCTTGGTTGACAGTCAAGAAGTGTGTGACTGCTAGCCTGCTCACAAAAAGCAATTAGTTCATGGTGGAATAGCAGTGTGTTGTTCTGGCCTCAAAAAGTAGACGCATTGTGAGCTCCTGTTTGGGGAAACAGAAATGCAAGTATCCTGCAGAGAGGAATCACGTGGAAATTGACGCAGTGGAAAAGAACATGCTGCTCATCTTGGATACCATCAGCATCACACAGGTCACAGGTAGGGGACTTACTTTGCTTCCATGCCGCTGTCTCAAAACGACAATGGGGAAGGGTCACAATAGTAACTGTATCATGATATAGCCACCATCGTGTCCTTTTTCCCCGTTCAGGGCCTCCACCCTGTGTACAGCTGCTGGGGGCAACCCTACGCACAGGGCCTGTGTACAGTTGCTGGGGGTGACCCTGACCCTCACCCTGATATTGATTAATCTCTCCTCATACCATCACCCTCCCTTCCAACCTCTTCCTTTTTCCCCTCCTCAGGGTCTCATCCCCGTGCAGCTGTTGTGGGTGAACCTGGTCACTGATGGACCCCCTGCCACCGCTCTGGGCTTCAACAAGCCTGACCTCGGCATCATGAACAAGCCACCTCGCAAGTGAGTGGGCTACAGTGCTTGTGCTGATTCATGTGTGCTAAAGTGCTTGTGTGCTGATTCATGTGTGCCACCTCGCAAGTGAGTGGGCTACAGTGCTTGTGCTGATTCATGAATTGGACAAGCACTTGGGGCTGGCATATTATTCCCGTCATATACGGTGTATATACACGCTTCTGGCTGACCCTTGCAAATTCATTACAGGTGCCAGCAATATCTGCACTTGTGTTGCACTTGCTCACGCGCTCTCACGTCAATATGCAAAAGTGGCTTTGAAATTGCATGCTTAGTTTGGTCATAGAAAGCTCGTGCAATGAGGCTTTGTCGTTGTTTTTTAGTTGGCTTCATCAATAAAATTGGCTTGAAATGGGTTTGGTCCCTACACTCGCAGGTCTGATGAGATGCTCATTTCACCATGGGCCTTCTTCCGATACATGGTTGTAGGCATGTACGTCGGAGTTGCTACGGTGCGTCTGTTTGTCTTCTGTTACATAACTATGGCGTGTGTTTAATCATTTTTAACTGGGACGTGGTTGTTGTATTTGGTACATGATCGTCTGTATCTGTCGGTCTGTATCTGGTACATGGTCGCGTGTATCTGTATCTGGTGCATGGTCGTCTGTATCTGGTGCATGGTCGTCTGTATCTGGTACATGGTCGTGTGTATCCGGTACATGGTCGTGTGTCTGGTACATGGTCGTGTGTATCCGGTACATGGTCGTGTGTATCTGGTACATGGTCGTGTGTATCCGGTACATGGTCGTGTGTATCTGGAACACGGTCGTGTGCATCTGGAACATGGTCGTCTATATCTGGAACATGGTCGTCACTGCGTGTTTTTTTTCCCTTGTACGTGTGCATTGGCATGTGTTGGAGTTGCTGCGGTGTGTCTTCTCAGCTCTTTGCTATATTATCACCTGTGTTGGTTGCTGCGGTGTGTGGGCGATGTTGCTGCGTGTTGGTGGGCAAAAGTTGGAAGTTGCCGTTGTGCTCCTCTTAGTCATTCTCTGCTCATGGTTGCGTGACTGTGTGAATGTTGCTACGGTATGTGTCATGGTAAAAAAAGCCCGGCGTCCCTGATCTGTATCGTCTTTGGCAGTAAAACAAGTGTAGGGCCTAGGCCTATATGTTTATGTACCTGTGCATGTGTGTGTGTGTATGTGTGTGTGTGTGTGCAATCTTGTGCCACAGCTCATCAAATACGTTCCAGCATGGATTTAACAAACACGCATCAATGCGACGAAGCCCTGAGGCGTATTTCAAAAGCAGTGTATACTCTGCAACAGGCGTGTGCTGCCTCTGGTTGATGTGCGACAAGATTAAAGGAAGGAAATTTCCCAAGAAAGGCCATACCTAACACATTTAAACGATGCACTTGAAAATACTTGTTGGTGTCCGTTGAACAAAAGCCCAATTTTATTCACCAGTTAGGATTGTACCAAGACAATCCAATGATTATATATCACTCCCGCAGGTGGGCGTGTTCTGCTCCTGGTTCATGTACGACAAGTTTATGGGCATCGACCTTTCCAAGGACGGTCACTCATCCGTGACCTGGCAGCAGCTGTCAAACTGGCAGAGCTGCAAGGAATGGGAGGGCTTTGAGGCCGCCGACTTCAGCACAGCAAACGGGGGCATGGTGACTTTTGAGGACCCCTGCGCCTACTTCACGGTGTGTGTGTGTGTGTGTGCTTGTGTTTGTGTGTGTAAGTTTGTGTGTGTGTGCGTCTTGTTGTGAGATTGCCAGGCCCTGCAATACATGGATACGTGTTGTGGATTTTTGGGTGGGTTTTCTTAGGTGTTTGTATGGTGCTTGCATCATGGTGAAATGCATGTGGCTTTGCCGCTTCCGCACAAAGGGAAAGGAAAAAAGCATGCATATTCGCTTCGAATGTGACAGTCTTCACAAGCATGTGAGGCTGTGCTCGACCTGAGTACGTGCACTTGCTGAGTGCAGCAATCGTGCAACCATGCACCACGTCATTATTTGCACTTGTCTGAATTGAACACACACACACACACACACACACACACACACACACAAACCAGTGGCACCTTCCCGGCTGCCTGGCTATTCCTCCCTACAGCGCGGCAACTGACAATGCTGTGACTGTGTGGCCAAACTGCGCTGACGCACTTTTTATTTACACCCTCACCCACATGTTCTCCCCCATCTCTAGCCATCCGTGTCACCATGCAGCCCCTGTTTCAAACATTCACAATTCCTGCAAACCACTCTCGCTGCAGACCGGCAAGACCAAGGCCATGACGCTGTCGCTGTCCGTGCTGGTGGCCATCGAGATGTTCAACGCCCTCAACGCCCTCAGCGAGGACCACTCCCTCGTGTCCATGCCCCCATGGACCAACCCCTACCTGCTGGTCGCCATCGCGCTGTCCTTCTCCTTACACTTCGTTATCCTGTGAGTGTGCTTTGGTAATCTGTTCCTCTCCTTGTAACATACTCGTGCATACCCGTCAGAGCAATGTATGAACTCGTCGCACATCTCCCGCCTCCTTTCGACCACTCCGTCACACACTCTCGCGCAAGCTGCCCTTACGCCCTTGTATGTAGTGTACGTGTAATTTTCCTGAGCTGTGCTCTAGGGCGCTTGGTGGCTTTCTCCCTGCATTGCGTCTTTTTGTGTGTGCCTGCTGCTAGCTCCCCCTTCACTTATCATGAATTGAGAGGCTGCAGGGGGTAAGCTTGCTGTAGGTAAACATTACAAAAATGTTCTGTTGCAATATAGTGGCTGCTAAATTGGTCGTAACAATTTTGCAGCTTCTTCTCTCCCGCTTAACGTGTCTTTGGTTTGCCCATTAGCGTGTTCCTCACCTCCCTCTCAGTGTGTCTTAATTTGCGCGTGCTGGCGTGCTTCACACCTGCCGCTCTGCATGGCTTGCATTTGTGTGTCCACGCATTTCCGTCCGTGTGTCCGCGCAGGTACGTGCCCTTCCTGGCAGACATTTTCAACATCGTCCCTCTCTCCCTGGAGGAGTGGCAGCTAGTTCTGCTGTGGAGCCTGCCTGTCATCTTACTGGACGAAGTCCTGAAGCTTTTTGCTCGCATTTTCATGACAAATGACGTGAAGCCTAAGAGAGATTGAAAAGCTTGAAAGCACAGCTTTTGTGAAAAAGAGGTATCTCTGTTCGTCTACCAAACGTGTAGCCAGTTACCTCCTGTATTACTGTGGTCAATAGTGTAGGATGACAGCTGGGGGTGTGTGTGTAGCAGAGCGTTCAGTAACTTATGCAGAAAGTGCTGGTACCTTCGCGATTATATGGCTTGGAATCAGCCCCTGATTCTCTGATTGCAAGAACGTCGGACTGGTTTTGCACGATAATCCCCTGACTGACTAGCTTAAGTGCCGTCATGTTTATGACATCTGAGGTTTTCGTTCGACTATTCTTGTTATTGTTGCACCTATCCTAGGTCACGCCTTGTTATGGAACGGTTACGTCCGATGGCTACCCAAGTTAAATTGTTTAAAGGTGTTACATATAAATCCATCAGTCAAAAAGTGCAACTGCTAGGATGCAGAACATGTAAAAAATTGTGAGAAATGTTTGTTGTAGCACCAGGCTTCAATGGTGCACAACTTGTTAAAGCCATCTGGGAATATGACATAAGGTAAGGTTACATCGCTATATATGCCTCTGGAGGGCATCTGAGCGGAAGCTTGGGAAAAAGCCTGTAACCAAACCAAAGAAAACGCTAGAAAAATCAAGGGAACAGGGCTAGGCACTTAGC
>Ga0307968_1000549_pt1:0-7500 | contig 27170 bp, 34 predicted proteins | sample OrgLakmetagen650_FD_201834 | JGI IMG/M metagenome (GOLD analysis project Ga0307968, IMG submission 201834) | Saline water microbial communities from Organic Lake, Antarctica - #650 | ecosystem: Environmental > Aquatic > Non-marine Saline and Alkaline > Saline | place: Antarctica: Organic...
CACACACACACACACACACACACACACACACCCACACACACACACACACACACACACACACACACACACACACAAACATCCAAACACATATACAAACACACACAAACACACACACACACACTCACTCATACACATAAACATGCAAACACACATACACACACACACACACAAACATTCAAACACATATACAAACACACACACGCTCTCACTCTTACACATAAACATTAAAACGCACGTACACACACACGCACACACACACACACACACACACACATACAAACACACACACATGCATTAAGTGCATAAACTCGCTCAATCTTTCCTACTGTGCAGGTAATTGCAGCTTTTGTAACAGTAAATGTCAAATAACTGCAAGTATTAGGGTTTCCACATAGCCAATGGAGGGCTCTAGCTCGGGCATTCTTGAGGGGTTGAGCTTGCCCTCTTCGTCTCCGCCGTTGTCTCTTGCTGAAGCTATTCAAGCCATTGAGGTAAATTGGTCACGTGTATGCTCAGAAAAGAGGTCATGCACGTGCCGGCACACTCTTGAACACACACACACACACTCTAATGCCTCATACACAAACACACGCACACGCACACTCAGACATACACTCATACACACGCTAGCACACACATGGACATACACATCAATACTCTTGACATTTCGTGTTCGCTGTGTGTCATCTGCTAATCTGTGATGCATCTGTGCAGGACAATGAGGAGGCTGTGAAGGAGGCCGAGCTTAAATTGCAAGAGACAATGGCACGTCAGGTTCATTTGTCGCAATTGCAGGTATGACACACACATTTGCATATTTGCATTTACACACACACACACACACACACACACACACACATACACACACACATTTTCACACATACACACCATACACAAACATGTACACTCACACCTACATACACAGAAGTGCACTCACATGTGCATGTACACACATACAGCCACACATTGACCAATCATTCTTGCAGCGCACGCTTGAGCATCGGCAGCTGCTGGAATTAGTGGAGAACGGTGTCTCTCAACCCTTTTTCAACGCCTCTCCCGTACTGGCCATGGTGATGCACAGGTGGGCTTCACACGCATGAGCACTTGCATGTTGTAATCACGCCCCTGCCAGTCTCACACTTTTGGTTACTTTGCCGTAAGTCAAAGCAATGCAGAGAGAGCTGGGGAGTACGATGCATGAGGGAGTGGTCTTTTTGCACACCTTTCTATAGGGGGGAAGGGACTCTTGTCCTGCAATTTTTGCAACCCTAAGCGCTGCAGCTACTTATTTAATCCCCAAATTCTAAGCTTCAAGCCGTGCCCTCAATGAAGAATGTTTTTTGTGCATAATCCAACGTAGCGTACTAAACTTGCAGCGTACTTCGTCAAATTGACTGCTCACCCTGGCCCTTCTTTCTCCCCCTACTAAACTTCAGACCTTACAGCATGTAATGTATGTCGTTTCTCTTTCTGCTTCTCTTCAAGCATGGTTCAGAATTAGGGTTAGGGTACAAAATTTTCTTCAACTAAGTGCACGGGTCCACCCCTATTCTTTGAACCCGCTACTTGTCTTCACAGCAAATTTTTACTCCTTATCACGCTGCTCACTCCGATCCCTTGCCTCTGTACATGAAAGTCTCGGGTGCATTGCATCAGCAAATGCGCTACACCATTTTTTTCTCCCAAATTGTTATATACGAACCTTCGCAATGACAAGCCTTAAACCTTATACCACAAGGCGTGATGGCTGGCTGTTTTTGCTGCTTTCTTTCTTCAACCCCTCTTCCTTTCTCTTTCTTTTAGGTGTCTGGTGCAATGGCACGCACTACACAACCCAGACCACTCAGCGCAAGCCCTCCTCGAAGGCATCGTGCGTGCGATCGGGACACACACAGGTGCGAATTTGATGTACAACAATGTGTGAAATATGTGGATTGACAGATGCCTGGTGCAATTTAACTTATTAAGGAGGGCATTGCCTTCACTGAATGCATAATTTAAAGGCATTGCGCGTACAACTGGGGTATTGTATTTAGTGGCGCAGTAACAGCTGCAGATTGCAGTTATCTCTTCAGGTTTGCTTGTCAGCCCCTGGAATACTTTGTTCACAAGCGCTTTGCTTTCTAGTTCAATGCGTTTTATGAGTGCATTGCAGACGGTTGGGAATTCCTATAGTGCACGTACCGTTTGGCAAAATCGGTGTGCGCACAGATGAGAGCCACATGGCACCTGCCTCTCCTACAGCGGACCACACCAGCCTCACCCGCTTTGCCTATTGGCTGTCTGTCACGTCTGTAACCCTCGCCCTCCTGCATCCCCTCGTACCTGGAGCAAGTGCTGCTGGGGGAGGGGGGGGAAAGGGGGGTGGCTTTATCGTTGGGCTGGTGGGTGTGTGTGTTGTGTGTGTGTGTGTGTGTTTGTGTGTGTGTGTGTGTGTGTGTGTGTGTGTGTGTGTGTGTGTGTGTGTGTGTGTGTGTGTGAGCGGGCGTGCATGTTTGCATACGTGTTTACATGTGTGTTTTTTGCGTGAACAGCATCTTGGGATTAGGTGTGTCACCTGTTCAAGCCCTTTACCTTTTGCCTCCCTTTTTATGTGTTAGTGTGTTAGTTGTGCTGGTGCTTTCGATGGTTCCTGGCAATCTGCAAAGGCATTACCAATAAGCCTCGCATCGCGCACACACACACACACACACACACACACACATGCATGCATGAACACACACAATACACACAGGAAGAGCAGCCTGCAAAAGATTCTACAGCAAAGCAGGCTGTGGGGCAGTTCAAAAACCGAATAGCCATATTCGGCAACATGCTCAAGCGCAGCCATTATCATCACCCCCCACATGCACCACCCCTTGCTCCCTCTGTTGCACCTGCTTCAACCACCAGCACCAATAATGACAACAACAACGCCGGCAGCAGCAGCAGCAACATTGTCTGGAACCACGGCTCTGCAGAGGGCGTTGTTACAGAAAGAGAGAGGAAGGCAGGCAGCAGTATGGATGAGAAGGTGGGGCGGGATGAGTGTGTTTGAAAGTGCTACGCTATGATAACACGTATGGAGGTAACTAAATGCTTTTGCCCAACGTGCTTTCTAGTGGTGGATCATAAGGACGGGTGGATGAGGAGTCAGCCATGGTGATAGTTGTTTAATTTCTGGGCATCATTCCTGTCGTGTTTGATGTGATGCTGCAGCGTTGCCCTCTGTGCTCTACAATGCAATGTTTGCAGTGCTGGCCAGAACCGTATTTATTTGACCGTGTATTTGGTGATTTTCCTGCCAAAAATACCGTACATACACCAAAAATGTATGGTTGTGGTCAACCCTAAATATTTACTGCGGCGTGCATTAGACGAGCAATGTAAAAAATTTAGCAGTGCTCCCAAATGAACTTATTTGTTGACCTCTCATTCAAGGAAAAGTCTTAGTTGGTGAAGCTCAGCGTGCATGAAGGGTTGACTCTCAGCTGCTGCCCACAATAGCCAAGACCCTGTACTTTTAATTTGCATTCACATGGTTTGAAATGGAAATAGAGGCACAATATGTGAATTGTTCCTTTTCTGTTGGGACACCCATTTCACCTATAGTCCTCATAAGCTCTGGCTATTTGAAACCAATGACCTGCATGCACAAAATCACAACTAGACATACGCACACTCGTGTTCACAACCTTCAATCATTGATACCCGTGCACACGAACACATTAATGCGCGCACACACTCACATACTCATGCTCACACACAACTGCACCTGCCTGCAGATTGAAGGAAGTGGCCGTAGCAGCAGCATCAGCAGCAGACAAGATAGCTGCAGAAGCCTACCGGAAGGGGGCAGCGAAGCCACTGCGCGTGCAAAAGCTCCCTTAATCTTCCTTCGACAGCTGGACCAGCTGCTGTTGTCCTGCTACTCTTGCATCTTTGACACGTGAGTTTTGTTTTGAAAAGTTTTGACAGAGAGCAATGTCCTTGCATGTTCTCAGTCCTTGATGTGCCTTTGTTGGCCTCTATGTTTGAAAATTTATTGGTCTCTTTGTTTGAGAGCATGAGAGGGGGAGATAGATGCAGCTGCCTGGTCAGAAAAGAGTAGCCACTAAAAGCACCTTGTGCGCGCGAGTCTTGAGTGCTGTCTAGGAAGCCTCTACCTGGTATCGTTGTACAAACTACCAGATGGGTATCATAAGTGACTTGCAGCGCTGGCAGCAGCATTATTAATTAAGCATGAAACACACCTGAGAATTCTCAGAGTTGACCTTGCTGCCCTGCGTGCAGGTTCAAGAAGAACCTCGCCCATGTGCTGCCAGACTGCGTGCAGAAAGTTCCTCCTTATTCGACACCCCCCTCATCAGGTGAAGTAGCAGACGCGCCACAACAGCCGCAGACAAGCCACAAAAACAACAACAACAACAACAACAACAACAGGCACGCCGCAACAACAGCAGACGATGCACAACAGCAGCAGCAGCAGCAGCAGCAGCAGCAGCAGCAGCAGGAGCAGCGGCAACGTGAGGGGCAGCAAGGGACAGAGATGCATGAGTCAACGAAGCAAGGAGGAGAGCAGAGTGCTGATCAGGATCAGGATGAGCAGCAGCAGCAGCAGCAGCATACAGAGCAGCAACCGCAAGTGCAGCAGCAGCAGCAGTCACTGCTAGATGGGAAATGCCAAGAGCCTCCCGCTTGGGTTGAATTGGTCAACATCTTGCAAGCAGGTTGGTTTTACTCAGAAACGAACATTCATTATGGCCACATACTCGTGCCTGCAAGGTACTTGGAGTCGCTGGAATAGATGTGCTTATTGTCGCCATGCCTTGGAGGTCTTTTTAGGACAGAATCATTGAGGTCATTGCACTCCCCTGTGCCGCGTCAACAATCAGGGACACTGATTGCCCTTGAAATACAATTTGTATGTTGTTTTTTCCCATGGCTTTGCCCCTCTCTGCGTTGTTAAAAGGAAGCACTTATCTAGCACGCACGTTGTGGCCAGAGAGCGAAATTACGGTAGGCAGAGATTGTTTATGCATTTGTCTACCCCTCGTGCATTTGTTTACCCCTCGTGCATTTGTCTACCCCTCGTGCAATGCAATTGGCTTGTATACAATTGACTCGTATGCAGGTTTTTGTGGTATCACGCACATGTATACAATTATAAACCACGCACATACACACACATGCACATGCATGCATGCACGTGCGTGAGTGCACATGCACGTACACACCCACTGTAATACTTACGTGTACATACACACCACAACAACAACAACACAGGTTTGCAGGAGCTCAAATTGCAGCGTGTGCCCCGTATCCTCATCAAGTGCATTTTTAAGCAGGTAGGTACAGAAGGGCCGGGTAAGGTTTTAATTTGCACATGCGTGAGTATGTGTGTTCATGTACGTGTGTGTGTGTGTGCATGTGTGTGCATGTGTGTGTGTGTGTGTGAGTGCGTGGGTATGTTGATGAAAAAAGAGGAAGGAAGTAAGTGCGGATGTGCGCAGTGAGTGTGAGTAGGACAGTACGGATTGACACCCTTGTCAAGCATTGTTGCCCAAGTTGGGCCAGAGCAATGGCAGAGTAGTAGTAGTATCCGTACATAGGATTGGCCAGAACCATACACATCCATTCAGTGTTTAAACGGTAGCTTAGCAGGGAAATATCTGTATTCTTTATCGTACACTTATGCGGTATACGTGTACATTTGCACAGCATACAGACCACTTTTGGCAGGAATATCAATGTACAGGCTACATACGTTGTGCGTAAACGGTGCTAGTGAACCCTACACATACTAGCTCTAGCATACCTACCCTACAAGTAGGGATGTGTTAAACGGTCATTTGAGACGTTCAATACGGCAAAATACGCGTTAAATACGAAACGGCGTATTATACAACTACGCCGTATGACACTTCCCTGCCTTCAAGCATGCATCGTCTGTGGGCTTACAGGGCTGACAAACATTGTATGTATGAGTAGGCCTTTTAGGATATGGCAGCAGGTTGTGAATGTTGGAAAGGTCAGTGCTCTGCCCACTCTGGTGTTCTTCAAGGTGTAGAATAAAAGGGGTGAGGAAGCAACATATGCAGGTGCACTCAGGTACATACGCATTTACACATGCACCCACACACATGCAGTCACATGCATGCACCCACACACATGCACCCACACATGTATGAATCCTCCCACATGCACGCACACATGAAGTCACTCACACGCACGTAGCGGATGTGTCCTTTCCTTGCACAAAGGCCTGAGGTGCCATCATGCATCTTGACATCTTGACGCTAACTGGGCAGAGTGGGCGTTTTTTAATATGCCCTCTGCACGAGGAAAGGAAGTTACAGTCCTACCGTCTGACTGTCCTTGATGCACATACATACACACACGCACACACACACACACGCACGCACACACACATATGTTCACATACACACAACACACTTGATTTCACACTCAGGTGCTTGCCTTCATAAACGCGCAACTGAGCAATCAGCTGCTTCTCAGGCCAGAGTGCTGCTCTGCCAGCAATGCTCAGTACTTGCTGGCCGGGCTCAGGCTGCTAGATGAGTGGATCTTGGCGGGTACGTGTGTGTATGTGTATGTGTGTGTGTGAGTGTGTGTGAGTGTGTGTGCAAAATACGGTTAGTCATAGAGATACGGTGTTGGTACCTGGTTTTATGTTGTGTTTGCTGTGCTGTGATTCCTAGAGGAAGACCGTGAGTATAATCTAGCAATGCATTCATCTTTCTTGAGCTCTTCTTATACAAATTTTGTACTAGCTATACCAGACAGGAGCACCGATAGCAATCTCACATGCACGCACACACACTTACACACATACACACATACACGTGCATACATAAGAACTCGCACATATACACATAATATGCACACGCAACCAGGAGCACCAGGCTCTATTCATCCCTTTCGGGTACCAACTTCTCGGGACACAGACTCAGCGATGCTCAAGCCCTTGTACCCTGAAATGCGTCACACTCGTCAGGTGGGTACTGTAAAGAATGACCCGTCAAGATTGTAATTAAAAGCTGCCTCATTTGCTACATTACTTCTTGAAAATGGCTGGCGATCATCATTGTTCAAACCTGGAGTTATTGTCACAAGTTCATGGAATGCACCTGACTTGTGCACTGCTGCTAGCAGCACATTAGCATCTGCAAAGTGCCTGACTCTTTTAAATACAATCGCGCCTCAAGACTGGATCCGGTCTGGTGACTTTAGTAACGGTGTGTTGTTGCACCTGTGAAGAGGTAATCACCTTTTGCTTGACGCTGCTGCTGGGCTTTTGCCTCAACACTGAATCCCAGGCTGTTGACTATGATTCAATGTAATGCAGTACAAGAGAAGTAAACGTGAGGTCAAAACACTTGCACTTATTTGAAGTGCTTGGGCTTCTTGCCTCAACACTGAATCCCAGGCGGCTGACTATGATATGATGTATTGCCGTATAAGAAAAGTAAACATGAGGGGTAGCTGCCCTGAAAG